>ENA-UERK01000053-UERK01000053.1-human-gut-metagenome-genome-assembly--contig:-NODE-53-length-93221-cov-7.541699_pt1 | contig 93221 bp, 84 predicted proteins | sample MGYA00242957_ERZ507957 | MGnify/ENA primary metagenome ERZ507957 (study PRJEB26167, sample SAMN06115538) | human gut metagenome | host: Homo sapiens | place: China:Heilongjiang | collected 2015-11-06...
TATTTCAAGCTCTTCATCTGACTTTGCAATCATTTTGGTCTTTGATACAAGCGATGTCTTTAAAATAACCACTTCTTGTAGAGATAATTTTTTAATTATAAATCGCGTGAATCTGTTGAGCAACCAATATTTTCCATTACCATTAATTATCGTATTGTCTGTGTTGAAAACCAAATTGTCAAAGTCTGCATTCTTGTTTTGTGCCACAACGAGGTTTATCCGCCCAATAAGTCTGACCATGTTTTTCTGCAGTTCCTGTGACAAGGCACTTGAAAAGTCTTGTATTGTCATATTATTTCGGATGCTGACAATATCTTCATAAACAAGGTTCTCAGGCAATGCTCCGTCAAGCCTACCGCCTATTGTCCCTTGGAAAAATTCATTATAAAACTGCACGATGTTGTTTGGAGTTGGTATACCACCATAGCCTCGCTCGCCAAGTACAATAAACGGTTTATGGTGCTTTATGGCGAAAAGCACTGCAAAGCCGGAGCCTATCACTATTTTTGCTTGTCTAACATGATTTTCAATGTCGTTGTAGCTGTCTGTTATGCAGATGTTGGCATTCGTAAGATGCTTGATGCTTTCGCTTTTGCTGCACACATCAATTTTCAATTGCGTGAGCCTGTTCAATGTGCGCAGGATCTTAAACAACGCACTGTCAGCATACAAAAATTCACCTGTATTCACATAGATATCAAACTTGTTAGCCACATCACTCCTGCCATTTTCTGATAAAGTGAAGTCAAAAGGCACTGCCATTTTTTCTGACGTCTGTTGATACGGACAAAGGATGTTGATATCAAGGTCGCAAAGCCAAAATGTATGGTCGACCAGAGTGACATCCGTGTAAAAGTATTGGGATATATCAGACCTAAAAAGGAATCTGACAACCGCCTTTTTATACTTTTGTTTACATTCAATAATCTCATTTGTTATGTCGCCAACGCTCACAACGCAATCTGCTTCACAGCACACATCAATTATTTCAAAAGCATTCTCTTTTGAGAAGATTTGATATAGATTCTCATAAAGCATACTGTACTTTGCCAGTGTGCTGGTTGCCGTTAAATATATTTTCATAATGACCTGGATATTAGTTTTTGCGACAGCTGGCGCAACTTTTGTATAGTTATTTCATCCACATTGTTTAATGAGGGGTGTGCCTTTTCGCCGAAATGCTCATAACTACTCTGGCACCCGTCTGTATCTTCCGCCAGATAGAACTTATATTTCGCTTTTCTATCTTCTACAGACAAAAGACCATAATGCAAAATTAATAGACTATCGGCAATAGCTGATTTCGCTAACGTGGGAGCTTGATGGAAATGAAGTTTGCCTCTATTGGAGAATATTTGTGTATGACCGATGTTTCGCATCATCTTATACCGGAAACATATGCCATCAATCGAGCTGGGGTATTGCCCATTGAAAGTGTCCGAGGAATCCCAAAGATGAATATATGGAACCATATAAGCGTCTGCGACATCTCTACGCACATACTGATGAACATCGCAGAACCGTTCATCGAGCATTTCATCCACATCAAGGAAAAAAGCGACTTGATGGTTAACGAATGATGCCAACTTTAGCAGCAAATTCCTGTTCTGCAAGTCATTGAATTCTGTGCGGCGTTTCTTGCACTTGAAAAGCAACTTGTCGCTCCGCATAAGCTCATAAGTGCCATCGTTGCTGCCATCGTCAAGCAATATGATTCCGTCAAACAAGGACGAAACATTCTCAAGAAACGATATGATTCTGCCACTCTCATTATAGCTCTGGACCAGCAGAAGCACTGGATATGACTTGCCTCCAAAATGGGTGGCTATACTATGCTCTGTGAAGTTTTTACAGCAAAAGTTCTCCAATTGCCCCTCTGATGACGATGGTTTATTTCGCCAATCATACACCAGCTTGTCAAAATCCGTTCCCCAGTTATCTTCGTTAGCTATAGCCTTCTCGGGGAAAAAGAAATGACGTAACACATCATTTGGCGTTTTTTCAAAAGGCTTTCCCCTTCTCACCTTGCCCTCCTGGTTATCAATATCGCGATGCGCCATCATCGCCTCATTAAAATAAAGTTCCTTTACGCCAATCATGTCAAGGCGAGAACGAAAATTATTGTCATCGCCACCCCACTTTGAGAGGGTCTCGTCATACCCATGAATTTGCTCGGCATGGCACTTTTCAAACATAATGCTGCCAAAAGGAATAAACTGATATTGATTGAAATTGGCTTCAGTCACTTCTTCCTCGTCGGCGAAACAAACTCTGCCGATAGCATAATGTGGGAAATCGGAGTAGTCGTCAAACGACTTACGCAAAATAGCTATTACATCGGTTACCATTTCCGATTCGGGGGAACAGACCATTACAAAACGCTTCGTTGCGAACCTTATGCCCACATTCAGTGGCTTGGCAGGATTGCGCCATTCGTGAGGCTTGTCATTCATCACAATGCGCCAGTTCACAAATGGATACTGTGATATAAAGTCTTGTAATTCCTGAGATTCTTCGGGCGTGTCGAGAACAATCACCACCTCTATGCCGTTACGCTCAAGATATTTTCTGTTTTTGGGAAACACGCTCCTAAACTCCCTCATCTTTCTGTAGAAAGGGATTACCACGCTTAGGTCAAAATTGTGGTAGAAAGGCTCTGTGGTTTTAAATGTAACGGGCATTGAAAGTAAATGTTAGTGTTTGCAATTGCAATATTACGAATTATTTCCTTCATAGCAAAATTTAGCAACAATTTTTTTATAACGACCGCAAAATCAATAAACACTTGAAAAACCGATAACATATTATTTGCATTATTTTTTTCTACTGAGATATATGGCGATAACCGATTGGTGGCTTTTGGGTGGCTTGGGCTTCTTTTTGGGGGGCTTCTGAATATGGTGACTTTTGACGGCGAAATACACTTCCACTTACTGCGGTGGTGTGTCGTTTGCATCGTTTTTTTTGGGGGGGGCATTGACTGCAATAGATTGTGTCATTATCATTTTTTCAAGAATTTGATTGGTTGGATAACTTTTGTGCATTCACGAGGTTGCGTTGCTTTCAGTGGGCGCTTTTTGTGCTTTGGCTTAGTGGGTATGGATTTTCGCCAAAAGTGTTCCATTTTTCGGTGTTGTAGGAAAAAAGGGTGGGGGGGTTTTTTATGGGGGAGTTGGTGTGATGAAAGTGGAATTTCTTTTGAATTTCTCTATTATAAATGAGAAAATTAGTTGCATTTTTCCTTCGGTAATCGGTGAGTTTTTCTTAACTTTGCAAAGCACAAAATCGTGGTATTGGCACTTTCTCGCATTGGCATGATGCGTATGGTGCTGATGGTCAGCGTTTTTGTACGAATTGTAAATGAGTTTGGAGATGCAGCAAAGCTATAATTTTAACAGACAGGTAATGGAGATTTTCGTAAAATCTGCGAAGGTTTCTTGTGCTTGCTATAATTGCAGAGCTGGAGATTCCATAATGGTGTGATGAGTCAGGCCCACGGCTGGATAGTGGCGTCGGGCTCATTTCTTTTTTGTTGAAGAATAATTAAATATTGATACGAATATAAATTATGGTTTTAATCGGTATTCAAAGTACTACCTTAGCGGTGACAGCCGCTCTCACCGGCGTGGTGCTGGTGGCGGCGGCATTGATTATTGCGTGGCTGATAGCTCCACGCTCTTACACAATGAAGAAGGGCGAGCCTTACGAGTGCGGTATGCCCACTCGTGGCGACAACATGGCTCAGTTCCATGTGGGCTACTATCTGTTTGCCATTCTCTTCTTGATGTTTGATGTCGAAACCGTGTTCCTTTTCCCATGGGCTACCATCTGTAAGGAACTTGCTGCTTCAGCATTACTCGCGGTAGGGACATTCCTCGTGATTTTAGTTTTAGGTCTGGCTTATGCCTGGAAGAAAGGAGCTCTTGAATGGAAATAAAAAGTCCAAAGATAAAAGGTATCAAGTACGAAGATTTCAAAGACAACGAATATATCGACAGTCTTGTTGCAGAATTGAATGCTGCAGGTGCTAACATTGTGGTGGGCAAACTTGACCAGTTGATGCAATGGGGACACTCCAACTCGCTGTGGCCCTTCTGCTTCGGTACAAGTTGCTGCGCTATCGAGTTTATGTGTTTGGGCGCTGCCCGTTACGATATGGCTCGCTTCGGTTTCGAGGTGGCTCGTAACTCACCCCGTCAGAGCGACTACATCATGTGTCAAGGCACTATCACCTATCGTATGGCTCCAGCGTTGGTTCGCCTCTATGAGCAGATGGCAGAGCCAAAGTATGTGATTGCCTGTGGTGGTTGCACCGTGTCGGGTGGTCCATTCAAGAAGAGCTACTGTGTGGTGAAGGGTGTAGATGAAATCATTCCTGTGGATGTGTACATGCCAGGTTGCCCTCCACGCCCCGAGGCCATGTTCTATGGCTTGATGCAGCTCCAGCGCAAAATCAAGGCTTCGAAATTCTTCGGTGGCGACAACCGCAAGGAAACACGCGCCAAATTCTTTGAAGCAAAAGCAGCCGCAGAGAAAGACAGCGCGCTCCGTGCCGAGCAAATGCGCCTGGCTGAAGAGAGCAAAGCACCATTGCTTGATATATAATAATTACGATTACAAGAACTCTAAGTATATATATACATTAATTATATGGCAAATATACAAGAAAAAATCAGCGCTCTTTGCCCAGCCGCCACCTTCGACGAAACTGGTGAATTGCTGCTGGTAAATGTGCCCGATGAAAACTGGCACGCCCTCGCTAAGGCATTGAAGGAACAACTCCACTTCGATATGCTCAATGCTGTGGCTGGTGTTGACTGGAAAGAGGCATTGGGCTGCATGTATTACTTGACCAATACCGAGACTCAAGAAATGATTCACGTGAAAGTGGCAACCACCGACCGTGAACACCCAAGATTGCACACTGTGAGCGATATTTGGGCAGTTGCCAACTATCAGGAGCGTGAAGTGTACGATTTCTTCGGAATCGAGTTTATCAATCACCCTGATATGCGCCGCTTCTTCCTTCGCAACGACTGGGTGGGCTACCCACTGCGCAAGGACTACGACGCAAGTCCGGAATTGAACCCTCTTCGCCTTGAAGCAGAAGAAAATGAAGACGACACTTACTCACTCGTGGAAGACGAGAACGGTGAGCTCAAGCGCATCGACAAGAAAGTGTTCGGTCCTGAAGAATATGTAATCAATGTGGGTCCACAGCACCCTTCCACCCACGGTGTGATGCGCTATCGTGCCGCTATCGATGGCGAAACCGTGAAGAAGGTGGATGTGGTTTCGGGTTACATTCACCGTGGTATCGAAAAGCTCTGTGAAGACCTCACTTACCCATCACTGCTGCTCTACACAGAGCGTATGGACTATATGGGCGCGCACATGAACCGCCACGCCACTTGCCTCTGTATTGAAAAGGCACTTGGCATTGAGGTGCCTCACCGTGCCGAGGTGATTCGTATGATGATGGACGAACTGATGCGTCTGTCGAGCCACTTGCTCTCTTACGGCTGTTTGACCATGGACCAGGGCGCTACCACAGCATTCTTCTATGGCTTCCGTGAGCGTGAATACATCTACGACATCTTCGACAAGACTTGCGGCGCGCGTATGTCGATGAGCTACGATACCATCGGTGGTGTGGCGCGCGACGTTCACCCCGACTTCGTGAACGATGTGCGCAAGGCTTGCGACGCTATTGAAAAGGCAATTCCTGAATATCATAAGCTCTTCTCTGGCAATGTGATTGCCCTCGGACGTATGAAAGACGTGGGTACACTCTCGCTTGAAGACGCCAAGAACTACGCTATTACCGGTCCTTCAGGCCGTGCATCAGGTTTCCACTGCGACGTTCGCAAAACTCACCCTTACTCACTCTACAACGAAGTGGAATTTGACGAGGTGGTGTATGAAAACGGCGATAGCTACGACCGCTACATGGTGCGCATGAAGGAAATGGAGCAAAGTATCAAGATTTTGCGCCAGTGCTGCGATATGATGGACAAGGAAGGCCACCAAGGCGAATTCTGCGCAAAGGTGCCTAAGATTATCAAGCTTCCAAAAGGCCACTGGTACCAGCAAGTGGAAGCCAGCCGTGGCGCATTCGGTGTGTATCTCGAAAGCGACGGTGAAGGCAAGCCATTCCAGCACCCTTACCGCATCCACTTCCAGAGCCCATGCTTCAACCTCGTGGGTGTGGTGGACTTGACATGTAAGAACAACCTCATCGCCGACCTTATCACTATCACAGCGTCGCTCGACTATGTGATTCCTGATATCGACCGCTAATTATTAACTCGAATATAGAAACTCAAAAATATATTTTAAAGATATGTTTGACTTTGGAATAGTCACCAAGTGGATTAATGACCTTCTTTTGGGCGTGATGCCTCAATGGTTGGCAACCACTATCGAATGTGCACTTGTGGGTGTGGCGCTCTTGCTGATGTATTCAGTGATCGCAATCATCTACATTTTCTACGAGCGCAAAGTGTGCGGTTGGATTCAATGCCGCCTTGGCCCTATGCGTGTGGGCCCATGGGGCTTGCTCCAGGTGTTTGCCGACGTGTTTAAAATCCTCACCAAGGAGTTGATCGTTCTTTGGGACACCGACCGTCTGCTCTTCTCGCTGGCTCCTTACTTCGTGGTAGTGGCATCAATGTTGATGTTTGCCTGCCTGCCTTGGGGTAACGGACTTCAGGTAATTGATATGAACATTGGCGTGTTCTTCATCGCTGCCGTTTCGTCAATCGGTGTGCTTGGTATTCTGCTCGCAGGTTGGTCAAGTAACAGTAAATACACCCTTATCGGTGCTATGCGCAGCGGTGCACAGATGGTGAGCTACGAAATCTCTACCGGCATCGCTATGATGACCGTTATTTGCCTTGCTGGCACAATGAGCATTACAGGCATTGTGGAAGCGCAAGCCGATGGCTGGTTTATCTTCACAGGTCATATTCCTGCCATTATCGCTTTCGTAATCTACATTATTGCAGCTAACGCTGAAAACAACCGTGGTCCTTTCGACCTTCCTGAAGCCGAGCACGAACTTACCGCAGGTTACCACACCGAGTATTCTGGTATCCACTTCGGTTTCTTCTACTTGGCTGAATACCTCAACCTCTTTATCGTGAGTGGTATTGCCGCACTCCTTTTCTTGGGTGGCTGGATGCCATTGCACATTTCAGGTTTCGACGCGTTCAACAATGTGATGGACTACATCCCATCGCCAGTATGGTTCTTGGGCAAGGCATTCTTCATGTCGTTCGTGTTTATGTGGATTCGCTGGTCGTTCCCACGCGTGCGTATCGACCAAATGCTCAAGCTTGAATGGAAATACTTGATGCCAATCGGCTTGTTCAACCTCGTGTTGATGGCATTGTGCGTGTCGTTCGGATGGCATTTCTAAAAATGAAATACATAAATTTATAAACAAATAACAAAAGCATTTTCGTGATTATGGCTGATAATTATGGAAAAATCACCCAAGTAATTGGTCCAGTGGTGGACATTACTTTCGATGGTGAAGGTTCGGTGGTGCCCGAAATCTATACCGCTTTGTCGGTAGAGCGTCACGACGGAACTGAAGTCATCTTGGAGGTGGAGCAACACATTGGTGAAAACACCGTGCGCTGCGTTGCAATGGACAGTACCGACGGTCTGCAACGTGGCACTAAGGTGAAAAACCTTGGACAGCCCATTTCTGTTCCCACTGGCGAACAGGTGAAAGGACGATTGCTGAATGTGATTGGCGAGCCAATCGACCACCTCAAGGAAATGAAGGGTGGCGATCGTCGCGCTATTCACCAACCAGCGCCTTCTTTTGCCGACCTTTCTATCTCGCAAGAGATTTTGTACACAGGTATCAAGGTAATCGACCTTATCGAACCATTCTCTAAGGGTGGTAAGATTGGTTTGTTTGGTGGTGCCGGTGTTGGTAAAACCGTGCTTATTATGGAGCTTATCCACAATATTGCACGCGGACACAATGGTTTCTCCGTGTTTACCGGTGTAGGTGAACGTACTCGTGAAGGTAACGACTTGCTTCGTGAAATGATCGAGAGCGGCGTAATCAAGTATGGCGACAAGTTTAAGGAAAACATGGCGAAGGGCGAATGGAACCTCGAAGATGTGGACATGAACGCTGTGGAGCAGTCGCAAGCTACTCTCGTGTTCGGCCAGATGAACGAGCCACCAGGCGCACGTCTGCGTGTGGCACTTTCTGGTCTGACCGTGGCAGAGCAATTCCGTGACCAAGACGGTGGCGGTAAGGATATCCTCCTCTTTATGGACAACATTTTCCGTTTCACACAGGCAGGTTCTGAGGTGTCGGCACTTCTTGGCCGTATGCCTTCGGCTGTGGGTTACCAACCAACCCTTGCCTCTGAAATGGGTAAGCTCCAAGAGCGTATCACCTCTACCAAGAGCGGTTCTATCACCTCTGTGCAAGCAGTGTATGTGCCTGCCGACGACTTGACCGACCCTGCTCCTGCCACCACGTTCAACTTCTTGGACGCTACCACCGTGTTGAGCCGTAAGATCACCGAGCTCGGTATCTACCCAGCCGTTGACCCACTGGCATCAACTTCACGTATTATGGACCCACACATCATTGGTCAAGAGCACTACGATGTGGCTCAACGTGTGATTCACCTGCTTCAGAAGTATCAAGAGCTTCAAGACATTATCGCCATCCTCGGTGTTGATGAATTGAGCGATGCCGATAAGCTGGTAGTGTCGCGCGCACGTCGTGCTCAACGCTTCCTCTCTCAACCATTCTTCGTGGCTGAGCAGTTTACTGGCGTGCCAGGCGTGATGGTGCCATTGAACGAAACTATCCGTGGCTTCAAGATGATTCTTGATGGCGAGGTCGACGACCTCCCCGAACAGGCATTCCTCAACGTCGGCACTATCGACGATGCGATTGCCAAGGGTAAGAAGATGCTTGAAAGCATTAAGTAATAATTTTACGAAAACTCATTTCACATGACACTCAAAATCATATCAGCTGAAAAGATTGAGTTTGAAGGAACCGTTGAATCGGTTACTTTGCCCGGTGCGCTTGGCTTGTTCCAGGTGCTGAAGGGTCACGCAGCCCTCATCTCGTCGCTCGTGCCAGGCACACTCACTTATGTGCTTGAAGGTGGCGAAAGCCAGCAGCGCGAGATTGCAGGTGGGGTGGCTGATATCAATAGCAATGTGGTGTCGGTGTGTCTGTATTAATATAATGTGATGAAAAAGGTAATTACAGCAATTGTCGCTTTTGTGGTTGTGGCGCTCATGGCATTCGGATATATGGAGGCTGTGAAGCACCGTGAGCATACCGGTGACAAGAAATTCGACCCCAAGGAGACCATCTTTGAGCACTTGGGTGATGCTTACGGCTGGGAGCTGCCATTCAATCACAGCGTTCGTATTCCGCTTCCTATCATCGTGCTCGACCAGCAAAACGGCATTCACTGCTTCATGTCGAGTGAGGTGACCGATGGAGGCACCTGCCAAGGCTTCTACATCGCCCACGAAGGCGACTATGCAGGCAAAGTGGTGGGCACTGATGCGAACGGCAAAGAATATAGGCCACTTGATTTTTCAATCACCAAGAATGCCGCTGGCATCTTTATCTCGGCTGTGCTCGTGGTATTGATGGTGTTCAGCATCAGGAACTGGTACAAAAAGCACAACATGAAGGCGCCTCGCAAATTCACTGGCGCGCTTGAAATGCTTGTGGAATTTGTGTACCACGACACTATCCGCCCAATCATGGGCAAGGAGGCTCCAAAATACGGTCCCTACCTGCTCACCTGCTTCTTCTTCATTCTCACGATGAACTTGCTGGGCTTGATTGTGATTTTCCCTGGTGGTGCTAACCTTACCGGCAACTTGGCTGTGACTATGGTGCTTGCATTGGCCACATTCCTTGTGACCAACCTCACAGGCAACAGAGAATACTGGAAAGAAATATTCTGGCCCGATGTGCCAGTGGCACTCAAACTGCCGCTGATGCCGGTTATCGAGTTTTTCGGTATTTTCACCAAGCCATTTGCATTGATGATTCGTCTTTTCGCCAATATGATGGGCGGACACATGGTGGTAATCGTGTTCTTCTCGCTTATCTTCATCTTTGGCGGAATGTTTGGTGCGGCTGTTGGCGCTGCCACTTCGGTGTTCTCGCTGGCATTCGCTCTGTTTATGCTCTTGCTCGACACATTGGTGAGCTTCATTCAAGCCTATGTGTTCACAATCCTCTCCACGATGTTCATCTTCATGGCACATCCACAACACCATGGTGCTGAACACGAACAAATCACTGAAGAATTAAAACAAAAAATAAAAAACAACTAAAACTTAAAGACTATGTTAAGTATGATTTTAGCAGCTGCCCCTCTCGCAGCTCTCGGTGCAGCAATCGGCGCAGGTATCGCAGCAATCGCAGCAGGTATCGGTATTGGTAAAATTGGTGAGGCAGCTATGGAAGCTATCGCACGTCAACCAGAAGCAACAGGCGATATTCGTAGTAACATGATTGTGATTGCCGCTCTTATCGAGGGCGTGGCATTTTTCGCACTCATCGTTTGTATTCTTGCGTTGTTCCTCTAATCGATAAATCAATTAATAGTTAACAATGGAACTGTTTAAGCCTGAGTTTGGCTTGGTTTTCTGGATGTTTTTGGCATTTGCGTGCCTCTATTTCATCCTGGCAAAGTATGCATGGCCTTTCATCATCAAATCGATGGAAGAACGCGCCGACTTGATCGACAAGGGCGTGGCTTATGCGCAAGAGGCGAAATCTCACCTCGACAATGCCAAGGCTGAAGCAGACCAAGTGATTGCCGAAGCAAGAAAGCAACAAGCCGACATACTTCGCGACGCAGCCAAAATGAAATCGCAACTCATCGAGGAGGCGAAGGCTGCTGCCACTGTGGAAGCGAAGAAAGTGACTGATGCCGCTCAGGTAGCTATCGACCAAGCTCGCAAGGAATCGGAGAAGCAATTACGCCAGGAAGTGGGTGCCTACGCACTTCAAATCGCTGAGCAGGTGGTGCGCCAAAATATGGCCGACGACAAAGCTCAACGCTCACTGGTGGAAAAATTGTTGAATGACGTTGAGTCTAAAAACTAATTAGCAATATGAACGACGGACTTATTCCCAATCGATACGCAAAAGCCCTCTTTAAGGTGGCTGTGGAAAAGGGAGAACAGGCTGAAATCTACACCCAGATGAAGCAACTGGTCGCCAGTTTCGACGAAATGCCAGCTTTAAAGGCTGCTGTCAACAATCCGTTTATCGCTGTCGATGAAAAGGAAAAAGTGCTCTTGACTGCCTCTGGCGCTAAAGCCGGCAGCACTGTTGAGAATTTCATATTGCTCGTTATTGAGAAGAATCGCGCCTCTTTCCTGCGTTCCATGGCCATGGCTTACTTGAAGCTCTATCGCGAGGCCTTTGGTATCGCCAGCGTTGAAATCGTCACTGCCATTGAACTTGGCGACGACGAAATCAGCGGTATTATGGATGTGGTGAAGCGTCAGCTCGGAGGCAAAACTATGGAGCAAACGGTGAGAGTCGATGCCGACCTCATTGGTGGCTTCACGGTGAATGTTGATGGCATGGTGCTCGACGCATCAATTAAAAATGAATTAAAGAAACTGCGTTTAAAACTCCTAAGTTAAAAGTGAGATGATAAACCCAAGTGAAATATCTGAAATACTGAAACAGCAACTCAGCGACGTTCAGCAGAAAGTGTCGTTTGAGGAAGTTGGTACAGTGCTCGAAGTGGGCGACGGCGTGGCACACGTTTACGGTCTCGACAATGTAGAGGCCAACGAGCTCGTTGAGTTCGAAAACGGTGTGACCGGCGTTGCGATGAACCTCGAAGAGAGCAATGTAGGTGTTATCCTTATGGATAAGGTGGATTCAGTGAAGGAGGGCATGAAAGTGACCCGCACTGGTCAAATCGCCTCTATCCCCGTGGGTGAAGGTCTGCTCGGCCGCGTTATCAATGTGCTGGGTGAGCCTATCGACGGTAAAGGACCCATCGACGGCGAATTGTTCCGCTTGCCACTCGAACGCAAGGCCCCTGGTGTGATTTTCCGTCAGCCAGTGAATCAGCCTTTGCAAACCGGCTTGAAGGCAATCGACTCGATGATTCCAATCGGTCGCGGTCAGCGCGAGCTTATCATTGGCGACCGTCAGATTGGTAAAACTGCTATCGCTCTCGACACTATAATCAACCAAAAAGCAGGATACGAGGCTGGAAAGCCTGTATATTGCATCTATGTGGCTATCGGTCAGAAGGCATCTACTGTGGCTGCGCTCGTAAATGAGCTCACTCAGAATGGTGCTATGCCATATTCAATCGTGGTGGCTGCTACGGCTGCCGACTCTGCCGCTATGCGCTATTACGCACCATTCGCTGGTGCCGCTATCGGCGAGTTCTTCCGCGATTCAGGCCGCGATGCACTCGTTGTGTACGACGACTTGTCGAAGCAAGCCGTCGCATATCGTGAAATTTCTTTGATTTTGAAGCGTCCTTCTGGTCGTGAGGCTTATCCAGGTGATATTTTCTACCTGCACAGCCGCCTTTTGGAGCGCGCCGCAAAAATCAACGACAACCAGGAAGTGGCTGCCGCTATGAACGACCTTCCAGAAGCCCTCAAGCCTATGGTGAAGGGTGGTGGTTCACTCACCGCACTGCCTATTATCGAAACTCAGGCAGGCGACGTTTCGGCCTACATTCCTACTAACGTGATTTCAATTACCGACGGTCAGATCTACCTTGAGTCGGCACTGTTCAACAACGGTATCCGTCCTGCAGTGAATGTGGGTATCTCGGTATCGCGTGTGGGCGGTAACGCACAAATCAAGTGTATGAAGAAGGTGGCCGGTACGCTTAAGATTGCCCAAGCACAATTCCGCGAACTTGAATCGTTCACCAAATTCGGTGGCGACATCGACCCTGTGACCGCTCGCACCATCGACACCGGTCGCAAGAACGAACGCCTGCTCGTGCAGCCACAATACGAACCAGTGGCTGTGGAAGAACAGGTGGCAGTGATCTACTGCGGTGTGAACGGCTTGCTCGAAAATGTGCCTATCGACAAGGTTTCTGAGTTTGAAAAGCTCTTTATCCAATATCTCCACGCTAAGCATCAAGCCGATGTACTCGATGTGCTCAAGAGCGGCAAGATCGACGATGATGTGCAAACCAAGCTCAAGAATGCGGCACTTGAAATCGCAGGTAAATACACAGCTTAATCCGCGCGTTCGGATTGGCATTTGATTAAGGAGAATAAAGAATTATATGTCAACATTACGAGAACTCAAAAGTAGAATTGGCTCAGTCTCGTCCACTCAGAAAACCACGAGTGCGATGAAGATGATTTCGTCAGCCAAGATGCACAAGTTCACCGCTCAGCTGCAGCGTCTGTTGCCTTACCGCAACATGGTGCAAAGCGTGATTGGTCACTTGCTGGCTACCGATGTGGAGTATTCATCGCCACTGATTAATGTGCGCGAGGTGAAGAAGGTGGCGTTGGTGGCATTTGGCTCCGACGATGGTCTCTGTGGTGCCTTCAATATCTATGTAGGTAAGTTTTTGCTCGAAACTGTTCGTGCAACTCAGGACAAATTCGGCAAGGATGTTGCTATAACGATTATTCCCGTCGGCAAAAAGATTGCAAAGGCTCTTCATTCGGTGAAGAATCCACAATTCAAGGTGCTTGATGTGCCTAACGTGAACACTCGCAGCAATAGCGACCAGCTTTACGATTTCACCGACATGCTGCGCACCAGTTTCCTCGATGGCACTTTCGACCAGGTGGACCTCGTGTACATGCACTTCAAGAGCACAAGTCGCCAAATCGCCACTTGCGACCAAATGTTGCCAGTGAGCTACGAGGCGCTTGCGGCTACCGCCGATAAGAAGGCGGCTAACCAGCCATGCATCTTCGAACCCGACGCAAACTCGATTTTCAATAGCGTGTTGCCTCTCTACATCCGCTCAATGATGCAGGAAGTGTTCACCGAAAGCTGTGCCTCGGAGCAGGCTTCGCGTGTGATGGCTATGCAGACTGCGAGCGACAATGCCAAGGAGCTGCTTGAAGAACTCAATCTTGAGTACAACAAGCTCCGCCAGCAGGGCATCACTACCGAGCTGCTCGACATCTTGGGCGGCCAGGTGGAGCGCTAACAGAAAAGATACTTGTAACACTATGGGCTATCCCCGATACTATACCGGTCGGGGATAGGTCCAATTTCTAATAAGAACAGAGCGGTATAGGATATAGATTTGATATTGACTTATATTACTTATGAGCATTAAGGAGTATTTTTCTTCTCTTTTTAAGGGTCTTTACAGCCTGATAAAGGGTATGGAGGTGACGGGTAAGGAACTCGTGACCAAAAAAGTTACTGAACAGTACCCCGAAAACCGAGATACTTTGCAAATCTCAGAAAGGTTTAGGGCCACTCTACAGTTTGTTTATGATGAGGAGGGTTACCACAAGTGTACGGGATGCAAAACGTGTGAACGCAACTGCCCCAACGGAACTATCCAAATCACCACCAAGATGGTGGACTTGCCTAATGGCAAAAAGAAAATGAAACTCGAAAAATATATGTACGACCTCGGAAGCTGCACTTTCTGCGACCTTTGCGTACTCTCTTGTCCTTTCAAGGCTATCGAGTTCAGCAACGACTTCGAACAATCGGTGTTCCGCCGTGAAGCGTTGGTTAAGCAATTGAACTATCTCCCCGAAAAGGAGAAACCAGCTCCTGCTCCAGTAGCTAAGCCAGCCGCCCCTGCTCCAGCACAAAAGGCGGACGAGGCTACCAAGCCTGCTGCCACAGCTCCAAGTGCCGAGGCACCAGAAAACAAATCAGAAAATAAAGAAAACAAATAAACATGGATTCAGTAGGAAATATTATTTTGTATTTCATAATTGCGCTTGCAATTATCGTGTTCTCGGTACTGGCGGTCACTACTCGTAAGATTTTACGTGCGGCTACTTACCTGCTGTTTGTGCTCTTTGCCACTGCATTCGTTTATTTCCAGCTCGATTTCGAGTTTTTGGGTGCCGTGCAAATTGCCGTTTACGCGGGTGGTATTCTTGTGCTGTTTGTGTTTGCTATCATGCTTACGCATAAGCCTGGCAAGGAATCTGAGCCTCTCTCTTCAGAGAAGCGCGCGTTAGGACTGTCGGCAGCCGTTGCCGGTGTAGCCGTGTGTGGCTACGCATTGTTTAGCTATGGTCAATTCTGCGTTCAGAAGCTGTTGCCAGCAGGCGACTACAGCATCGAGCAGATTGGTAAGGCTTTGCTCAACAGTGATAAATTCGGTCTCTTGCTTCCGTTTGAGGCTGTGAGTGTGTTGTTATTAGCATGTATTATTGGTGGTGTAGTGGTTGCACGCCGTCGTTAATGTAGGAGGAGGAAATGATGGATATCAATATTTTAATGTATCTTGTTCCCAGCCTCATTATGTTTGGCTGTGGCATCTACGGTTTCATTACCCGTAAGAATATGATTGCAATTTTGATTTCACTTGAGTTAATGCTCAACTCTGTGGATATTAATTTTGCTGTGTTTAACCGATATTTGTTCCCTGATCAGATGGACGGTATGTTCTTTGCCCTGTTTGCGATTGCCATTGCGGCAGCCGAAACAGCCATTGCACTGGCTATCGTAATCAATGTGTTCCGCATTGCCAAGAAGGTGGACATTAATCAAATCTCTAAATTGAAGTTCTAAGAATTATGGATTTTAATCTTACTATTGCAGTTGTAGCCCTGCCACTGTTTATGTTCCTTTTCTTGGGACTTGCCGGTGTGAAGATGGGCCGAAAGCTGACCGGTGTGCTTGGCGTAATCGGACAGGGTGTGACCACTGTCTTGGCTTATGGCTTGGCGCTCACCTACTTCTTTGGAACAGGTCAGGGTCAAATCGTCGATGGCGTTCGTCAAACCATAATCGTGGCTGATTGGAGCTGGCTTAACCTTGGTGATAAGGTGATGGCCAACATTGGCTTCGAACTCGACCCAATCGCGGCGATGATGCTTATTGTGATTACTACTATCTCATTCTTCGTGCACCTCTATAGCTTGGGCTATATGAGCGACCACGACGGTAATGCTGAAAAGGGTTTCCAACGTTATTATGCTTTCCTTGCATTGTTCACATTCTCAATGCTCGGCATGGTGGTTGCCACCAACATTTTCCAGATTTTCGTATTCTTTGAAATGGTGGGTGTTTCATCTTACCTGCTCATCGGATTCTATTATAGTTCACCTGCGGCTATCCACGCGTCGAAGAAGGCGTTTATCGTCACTCGTTTGGCCGACTTCTTCTTCCTCTTTGGTGTGATTGTGCTCGGCTTTGCTGTCAGCACTCTCACCAATCTCGTGCCTGAAGGCGGTAGCGCATTGAGCTTCTCTACATTGCTCAGCAATCCCGAAGCCATCGCTTCACAGCTTGGCGCTGTTGAGTTCTTCGGTATTCCTGCTTTGCCACTCTCACTGATTTGCATCTTTATCGGTGGCGCGGGTAAATCGGCAATGTACCCACTCCACATCTGGCTCCCCGACGCAATGGAGGGTCCAACCCCAGTGTCAGCGTTGATTCACGCTGCTACCATGGTTGTGGCAGGTGTGTTCTTGGTGGCTCGTCTGTTCCCACTCTATGTGATTTGCGACGTGGCTATCAACGTGGTGGCAGTGACTGGTGCTTTCACAGCATTCTACGCTGCTGCAGTGGCTTGCGTGCAGAGCGACATCAAGCGTGCGCTCGCATTCTCCACACTCTCTCAAATTGCTTACATGATGACAGCCCTCGGTGTGAGCACCGCGGCTGGCGTAGGCGAAGAAGGCGGTCTTGGCTACATGGCTTCAATGTTCCACCTCTTCACTCACGCAATGTTCAAGGCATTGCTCTTCCTCGTTGCCGGTGCAGTGATTCACGCTGTTCACAGCAATGAAAACAGCGCGATGCACGGTTTGCGCAAATATATGCCTATCAGCAATATTGCATTCCTTATCGGTTGCTTGGCAATTTCTGGTATTCCTCCATTCGCAGGTTTCTTCTCTAAGGACGAAATCTTGGTGGCTTGCTACGAAAAGGGCACCGTTTGGGGCTTGTGGATGTCGATGGTAGCAGGAATGACAGCGTTCTACATGTTCCGTATCTACTTCCTCATCTTCCACTGGAAGGAACACGAAGTGCATGAAGGCCATGCACACCCACATGAAGGTCCTTGGACCATGAGTTTGCCTCTTATTGCGCTTTCTGCCATTTCTGTGGTTTGCGGTTTGGTGCCATTCGGTGAACTCGTGACTGTTGATGGTCATGCGCTCCACACCCACACCAACTGGACCGTGGCTATCTCAAGTGTGTGCGTTGCTCTTGTGGGCATTGGTCTTGCATTTAAACTCTACTATAAGGAAAATCCGCTCCCAACTCGCATGAAGAATGCTTGCAGCGGCTTGTGGGAGGCAGCATATCGCCGTTTCTACATGGACGAGTTCTATCAGTTCCTTACCCATAAGGTGATTTTCCAAAAGATTTGCAAACCTATCGCATGGTTCGACCGCCACTGCATCGACGGTTTCTTCAATCTGCTTGGCGACCTCACCAACAGTTGCAGCTTCGCAATCCGCCGTTTGCAATCGGGCAATGTTCAAAGCTATGTATATGTTTACCTCATGGGAGCCCTTCTCCTTGCTGTGGTGACTATGGCGTGTGTACTCATCTAAACAATGGTTCTTTAATTTAAATTGATTATGATTTTCGATAATATATTAATTTATTTCGTAATTGTCCCACTCCTTACTCTTCTGGGACTGGCTCTTTGTCAAAACAAGGGCATCAAGGCGATTAGAACCGTTGCTGCTACAGGTGCCACTGTGCTGGTGGCTATGGCCGTCTATCTGGTGGTTTACTTCTTGCAAGAGCGCGGTGCCGGTAACGATGCTCAAATGCTTCTTACCGACAGCTGGTGCTGGTATGCCCCTCTGAATATTAATCTGGCGCTTGGCGTCGATGGCGTTTCGGTGGTGATGATTCTGCTTTCTGCGTTCATCGTGTTTGCAGGTGTGTTTGCATCATGGGAAATCAACCCACTGCCTCGCCAGTTCTTCATGTGGTTCTTCCTCCTCTCTATTGGTGTGTTTGGTTTCTTCATCTCTGTTGACCTCTTCACCATGTTTATGTTCTACGAGGTGGCTCTTATTCCTATGTACCTCCTTATCGGTGTATGGGGTTCGGGCGACAAGAACTACTCTGCAATGAAACTTACATTGATGCTGATGGGTGGCTCTGCATTCTTGATGCTCAGCATTCTTGGTATCTACTATCATTCTTCTGCCGACGGCAACCTCACCATGAACCTCCTTGAAGTGGCTCGGAACAATGCCATTCCTCACGATTGGCAACTCTACCTCTTCCCAATGGCGTTCGTTGGTTTCGGTGTGCTTGGTGCTATGTTCCCATTCCACACTTGGTCGCCTGATGGTCACGCATCAGCCCCTACAGCAGTGTCGATGCTCCACGCAGGTGTGTTGATGAAGCTTGGTGGTTACGGTTGCTTCCGTATCGCTATCTACTTGATGCCTTACGCCGCTACCGAACTCGGTTGGATTTTCCTCACACTCACTGGTATCAGCATCGTGTATGGTGCGTTCAGCGCATGTGTGCAGACCGACCTCAAGTACATCAACGCTTACTCATCAGTGAGCCACTGTGGTATGGTGCTTTTCGCAATTTTGATGTATAACCAGACCGCTATGACTGGTGCTGTGCTCCAAATGCTCTCTCACGGTTTGATGACAGCACTCTTCTTCGCCCTCATCGGTCAGATTTACGGTCGTACCCACACCCGCGACATTCGCGACATGGGCGGTATGATGCACATCATGCCTTACCTTGGTGTAGGTTATGTGATTGCCGGTTTGGCTTCGCTTGGTTTGCCAGGTTTGAGCGGTTTCGCTGCCGAAATGACCATCTTCTTCGGTTCGTTCCAAGAGGCTGGTTTGCTCCAACGCGTGTTCACCGTGGCTGCTTGCGCATCAATCGTGATCACTGCGGTTTACATCTTGCGTGTGGTAGGCAAACTGCTCTTTGGTGAGGTTCAAAACGAGCATCACCGCGAGCTCACCGACGCTGTATGGTATGAGCGTTTCAGCACCACTGTGCTCATCTGCTCTGTGGCAGCTATCGGTTGCTTCCCTAACTTTTTCGGCGACATCATTCGCGATAGTTTCCTCCCAGTAGTTGACGCTATTAAGAATGTTCTTTAATAAAAGTGTTGAATTTAAAAATCGATAAGATACAAAATGGATTATTCTCAATTTTTAATGATGCCTCAAGAAATCGGTCTGTTGGCTACATTCTTGTTAGTATTTCTCTATGACACTTTTATGCCAGCCAAGTGCCAGAAAGGGCTTCCTCTGTTCACTGCGGCTGCGTTCGCTCTCTACACTGCTTTCAGTTTCATTCCATGCTGCACAGGCATCGCCTTTGCAGGTATGTTTGAGCAAAGCCAGGCCACTTGGGCGATGAAAGGCATTCTCAATATCGGCACATTCCTTGTGATTCTTCAAGCCGTGAAGTGGACTAATAGCGACTTCGTAAGCGTTCGCCGTGGCGAATTCTACGAGTTGATTATGCTCACACTTTTCGGTATGTTCCTCATGGTATCGGCTCGTAACTTCCTCTTGTTCTATATCGGCCTCGAAACAGCTTCATTGCCACTCGCAGCCCTTTCAGCATTTGAGAAGAACCACTACGAATCGCGCGAAGCCGCTGCCAAATACATTTTCACAGCCATCTTCTCGTCGGCCATCATGCTGCTCGGCGTGTCGTTCGTTTACGGTTTGAGCGGTTCGCTCAACTTCGCCACCATCGGTGAAGTGCTCGTGTCGAAGCAGTCGGCTCTGCTCATCGTGGCAGTGGCGTTTGTGATTGCTGGTGTGGGCTTCAAGCTCTCGCTTGTTCCATTCCACAACTGGACCGCCGACGTTTACCAAGGTGCTCCAACCGCTGTGACCAGTTACCTTTCAGTGATTTCTAAGGGTGCAGCCGCATTCGCATTCCTCGTGATTCTCACCCAAGTGTTCGGTGCCGTTTACGCCGACGTTTGGAAATGGATGCTCTATGCAGTGATTGTGCTCACCATCACCATTGGTAACCTCTTCGCAGTGCGTCAGCGCAACCTCAAGCGTTTCTTGGCATTCTCTTCAATCTCACAAGCTGGTTACATCATGCTTGGTGTGATTGCTGCCAACACGCTCGGTATGGCTTCAATGATGTATTATGTTGTGGTTTACATCTTCTCCAACCTTGCGGCATTCGGCGTGATTGCAGCCATCGAGCGCAAGACTGGCAAGGTGACCACAGATGATTACAATGGCCTCTTCAAAACCAACCCATGGCTCTCATTCACTATGATGGTGGCTATGTTCTCGTTGGCTGGTATTCCTCCATTCGCAGGTTTCTTCAGCAAGTTCTTCGTATTTGCTGGCGCGCTTCACGGAGCAGATGTGGCTATTTACGTACTTGTATTGATTGCTTTAATTAATACCATCATTTCACTGTACTACTACTTGCTCGTGGTAAAAGCCATGTTCATCCGTCAGGACGAATGTGCAATCCCAACGTTCAAGTCACACTGGACAGAGAAGGCAGGTATGATTATCTGCGTGATGGGTATCGTGTTGTTGGGTATCGCAAGCTGCGTTTACACTTCGCTTGTAGATTTCGCTTCAGCTTCCGACGCACTTTTCCAACTAATACGTTGACGCATTAAAAAAACCTTACTACAACAATTATCTTAAAACTCAAAGGAGGAGAAATCTCAAAAATTTCTCCTCCTTTTTCATTTTTTATCGAAATTACGAAATTCCGATTTTTCGAATTACCGCTCGTTGACTCGTTGACTCGTTGACTCGTTGACTCGTTGACTTGTTGACTTGTTGACTTGTTGACTTGTTGACTTGTTGACTTGTTGTCTCGTTGACGCGCCTTATTATTTTTTAAACTAATTTTGTACTTTGCAAAATGTGCTTGTTCTGCCATGCTCTCGGTGCGATTTTTTGCGTTAAAAGTCGCTCTGTGAACGTGGTGGCACGCTTTCGGTTTTTGGCATTGTGGTCATTTATTCGTAACTTTGTGAGTATTTTATTAAGGAAAAAAGAAACAATGAGAAAAATTTTGTTTATCGCATTATCATTTTTAGCGGTTTGTGCCACAGCCGCTAACCATGTGTATGTGAGGAGCAAGCAGAATTTGCGATGCGAGGGATATTTCCCACAACTCAGCCCCGATGGCAAAAAAGTGATCTCTGCTCCCACTGATGCGAAAAAACTCTACATATACGACCTCGACACTCAAAAGCGCGACGTGGTTGCCGATGAAGGTGTGCCTGGATTTGAGGCTATCTTCGGCAAAAACGGCAAGGTGTACTATGTGTCGATGAAAATCAACAAAGACCACCTTATTTTCCGTTCGGGCAGGGAGTACGATCCCGAATCAGGCTCCGACCGTGAGGTGCTTTCGCCTCAGCATGGCGCAGTTCACGCCATTAACGGCACTGATGGTACAACCGTGGTGGGCGAGCAGAAGGAATGGAACACTCGTGATGCCGGCACCTTTGCTTGGGCACTTGGCTCAAAACTCTATATTTATCGCAATGGCGAGAAGTATACTTATTCGCCAGTGAATGTGCAGACAGGCTATCTTTGGGTGGATGTGTCGCCCGATGGTAGCAAGGTGCTTTTCCATGTGCCTGCTATGGGGCTTTACATTTGCGACGCCACTAATGGGCGTGTGCTCAACAAACTCAGTGGTTGCTTGATGCCAAAGTGGTATAACAACGATTTGATTGTGGCTCAAGGTCGTGGCCGACTGGGCTACAACATCATCATTTTCCGTGCTGATGGCACTGGGGGCATTCAGTCGCTTGCCAGTGGCGAGTGTGTGATGCCTTCCGTAAGCGGCAACCACGTGATCTACACCACCAAGGGCGGTAGCGTGAAACTGCTTACGCTCGAAACTCCCGAAGAGCGTGAGGCGCGCTTGGAGCAAGAGCGCTTGGAAGCAGAGCGCATAGCGAAGGAAAAGGCTGAAGAGGCCGCACGAATCGAAGCAGAGAAGCAGGCTGCCGAAAATCAGGAGGCAAACCAATAATGGCTGCTCCTAATGGCTTGCTCAAAACAATATAAGGAATAATGAAATTTATAAAATATTCAATAGCACTCATCACTTGCCTCGCCCTGTCGGTGCCAGCCGTGACACAGCGCAGCACTCGTAGCCAAGGTGAAGTGCCTCCTCCAAAAACAAAAAAAGCAGCGCAGGAGCAAACCGTTCCACATCGCTCAAAAAAACGCAGCCCACAAAACACCGGTGTGGTGGCTGGGCAGATTCGTCCACGCGTGTTTTTGAACCCCGGTCACGGTGGACACGACAGCGACGACCGTCCATGCCCATTCTACAACGAGGGTATGCAGGCTCGTGTGGAATACTACGAGTCTGACAGCAATTTGAAAGGCGCTATGGCTATGAAGGATATTTTGCGTAGTCGTGGCTACGAGGTGTTTATGTCGCGTGTCAACAACACTACTGACGACGATTTGAACCTTTTCGAAATTCACCAGTTGGCGCTCAATAGCGGTGCTGATGTGTTTTTCGCCATTCATAGCAATTCATCAGGGTCTGCCACTCGCCGTGTGAATTTCCCATTTGCCATTTATCGTGGTTACGACGGTGGAGGCACTGCCGAAGGCAGTGAAGAACTTGCTGGAATCGTGGCATCGAACCTCGCCGACTGTGAAGCCACTTCATGGAGTCGTGGAGGTCTTACTCATGGCGACTGGTCGTTCTATCGCAATCGTTCTGGCTTGGGCGTGTTTAGATGGAACAAATTGCCAGGAATTTTGGTTGAAAACTGTTTCCACGACTATCAGATAGAGCGCGAACGCCTGCTCAATAAAGACTATTGCGGACTGTTGGCTACCATCAACAGCCGTTCGCTGGATAAATTCTTCAACCGCCCAGCGCAGCAGTTCGGCATGGTGGCTGGCATTGTGCGCTACGACTATCCACGCAAGGGCAAAAGACTTACTTCTTTCGGTAAAGATGCTTATCAGCCTCTCAATGGCGTGCCTGTCGAGTTGTGCGACTTGGAAGGAAATCCTATCCAAACCTATCAAATCGACAACTACAACAATGGCTTCTACTGCTTCACTCGTGTGCGTCCCGGACGCTATCTGGTGGCTATCGACGGTGTGGAAGACTACGAATTGGAGGTGAAAGCCGACAAAACCACCTACTATAACGTGACCGTCGTCACCCAGCCCGATGCCGTTGAATACGAAGAAGAAATCACCGTAGTCCACAGCGAAACCACCGAGTCCGACGAATCCGCCATCGCCAACGGCGAAACCGGACAGTAGCCTTTTTGAGAAATTAGAAGTTAGAAATTAGAAATTAGAATTTTGTGGGTAAGGGCAGGGAACCTCACACAAGATTCAATAGATTCAACATAGAAAAAATATTCGTGTAATTTGTGAAATTCGTGGTTAAAATCAGCCACAAATCACCACAAATTTTACACGAATTTTTTTGTGATTGGAATTTGTGGGGTGTTGGAGTGCTCGGAGTGCTCGGAGAACTCAGAGTGCTCAGACTCAAACTCGCTTATCGCTAACCGCTGGGTGGTGATTTTGGTGGTGAGGTGGGTGTGTTTTAACTTTTGGTTTTTGGGGATATTAGGAAAATTATCATTAACTTTGCATAATGTGCTAACGACATTACTAATTAACTTTTATACAAGATGAAAAAAACTCTACTTACTTTGGTAGGTGGTCTTGCTCTGGTGGCAAGCGCACAGCAGGTGACTGTGACTTCTAACACACGGTTGCTCAAGGGCGTGGAAGGACCTGCCTACTATCCAGTGCTCAACAGCACTGGCTCTCAACTGCTTTTTGCGAGCGGTGAATCGTATGGCTTGAAGATGTATGATTTCGCCGACAATGTGGTGAGCCGCATCAGCGATGAAATGGGCGCAGGTATAGACGCTTCGTTCAGCGCGAATGGCGATGTTTACTATGTGACTCAAAAGATGGGCGACAATCGCTTGATTTACCGTACAGGTATGCGTTACGACAACGCAACTGCCAAGAGCGAAGTGGTGCTTGAGGCGCAACACGGCTATGTTCGCCCTGAATTGGGCACTCGTGCCAATGGCTTCAAGGGCGCAAAGAAATCGTTTGCCCCAGCAAAGGGTTTGGGCACCGCTGTGTGTGTGCAAGGTTCAGTGCTTTACATCACCAAAAATGGAGTGACCAAGGAATACACCCCAGTGCCTTCTTACGCTGGCTATCTGTGGGCTTCACTCTCTCCCGATGGCAAGAAGGTGGCATTCTTCGCTGCTGGCAAGGGCATCGTGGTCACCGACCTCAACGGCAAGGTGCTTTCTATGCTCGGTAAATATGAAATGCCATGCTGGTACAACAACGACTATATCGTGGCTCAAAATGCCAAGGACGACGGTCACCAGTTCACTTCTTCACAAATCATGCTGATTAAGGCTGATGGCACTTTCAAGACCAACTTGACCTCAGAAACATCAATGTCGATGCAGCCAACTGCCGCTGCCGGCAAGATTGTTTACACCACAATCGATGGTCTGCTTTATCAAATGACAATTAATATCAACGAATAATTAAACAGCGAGCAACGATGAAAAAATCTATCTTAATTTCAGTAATGCTGCTGTTTGTCGCAGCGTTAGGTTTTAATCTTGCCAATGCAAGTACCGACCAACCTCATGTGTATATCAACCCCGGTCACGGTGGCCACTCCAGCGACGACCGTAACGTGCCCATCTATCCCTACGCGCAAGGCGACACTATGGGCTTCTGGGAATCAAACTCCAATATGTATAAGTGCTTTGCACTTCGTGAAATTTTGTGGAAAAAAGGCTACAAGGTGACCGTTTCGCGCGAAACCAACACCGAGGACGACGACCTGGCGCTCTCAACCATCGTTCGCCTGTGTAACAACAGCGGTGCCGATGTGTTCTACTCAATCCACAGCAACGCTACTGGTCAGGGCGAGGGAGCACGCGTGAATTTCCCTATGGGCTTCTTCCGTGGCTACACCGACCAGCCAGAGAATCCACAGTGCAAGGTGCTCACCGAAAAATTGGCTCCATTCATCATCGGCAACGAATGTACAGTGTGGAGCAGCCCTAATTACCAAGTGTGGGGCGACTGGAATTTCCAGCCATCATGGGGCACTCAAGGCTACGGCGTGCTTCGTGGCAACAAGACCAACGCTATGCTCGATGAAGGATCGTTCCACGACTATTATCCCGAAACTTACCGTCTTATCAACAAGGATTATTGCTGGGTAGAAGGTTTCAACTTCTCTCGTGGTGCCGACAGTTTCTTCGGCATTACCGGTAAATTGACCACTGGTGTGGTGATGGGTAACGTGCGCGACGACCGCCGTCCACGCGAGGGCATCCTCGTGATGTATGGCGCCGACAAGCGTCAGCCAGTGAACGGTGCTCTCGTGAAACTGATTGATGGCGAAGGCACAGTGGTGCAAACCTACACCACCGACAACAACTTCAATGGTATCTTCGTGTTCAAATATGTGAATCCAGGCACTTACAATGTGGAAATCTCCAACCCAGAATATGAGACCAAGACAGTGCAAATTGAGGTGAAAGCCGACGATGCCACTTACATGAATGTGGATATGAAGCGTGTGCGCAACACTCCTCCTGCTGTGGTTTCTTACTCTCCAGTATGGAAAGAGGGCGACGCTCCTGTGAAGTGTAACGAACCTCTCGTGTTCCAATTCAACTGGGATATGGACGTTGATGCCACCGAGGCAGCTCTCACCATCACTCCTAAGGTGGAGGGCACAGTGAAGTGGGAAGACACCAACTACCGCATGATTTTCACTCCTACCGATGCTTATGAAGTGAACACTGAATACACCGTAACGCTCAAGAAGAGCGCTAAGCACGGTGGTGGCGTGGAAATGCCCGAAGATTTCACTTTCAAGTTCAAGACTGCCGACCGCAACCACATCTATCCATTGGCTGTGTTCCCTGCCGATGGCGACCAAGTTCATTTCAAGGCTGGTGCCTTCATGGAATTTAGAACCGCTCACTTGCTCAACGCCTACAACTTGTCGAGCTATTTCCATGTTTATGACAAAGCGGGCAATCAACTCGATTTCAGCAAGCGCGCTATCAAGAACAACAAGGCAGGCGATGCTTACGGCTATTGCAAACTCCCATTGCTGAAAGCTCTCGTTCCTGGCGAAGAATACCGTTTCGTGGTAGATAAAACCCTTTGCGACACCATCGGTTTGCAACTGGAGGCAGGCAAGGAATATAAGTTTACCGCTGTTGATGCCGGCGAGGCTAAAGACGGCACAGTGGTGGCTGATTTCGAGGCTGTGGCTGACTATCAATTAATTGAAAGAGATTGTGCGAATCCTTCAACTGCTAAGTTGACTGCCGTAACTGATAAGTTGTTTGGCAGCAAGGCTATTCAGGTGGCATACACATTCGCCAACTACGACCCAAGTGGTGTGGTTGAATTCCGCATGAATAAGCCAAGCGCAGAGAAATTCAACGTAGGCGACCAACTCGGTGCGCACGTTTGGGGTGATATGGGTTACAACACACTCTGTGCCGTTTTCAGTGATGAAAATGGAGCAGAAGTGGTTGAACCTCTTGGCGCAGTCAACTTCCACGGTTGGAAATACATCACCAAGAAGCTTTCTGCTCTTGAGGCAGGCAAGGCTTACCAGTTTGTGGGCTACATTTTGCGCAAGGGTTCTGATACCGAAGCTCCATTCGGTTTGAGTGGAACCATGAAGTTCGACAATGTGCTCAAGGCTTCAACAAGCGGTATCAACGACATGAGCCAAGTGAGCCATGTGACTGTTGGTCCAAATCCAGCATCCGACTACATCGTGGCTGCTGCCGATGCCCTCATCGAGAAGGTGGAACTCTTCAACACCAAGGGTCAGCTTGTGGCTGCAAATGGTGCCAACTTCGTGAATGTGGTTGATATGGCTTCAGGCATATATGTGCTCAAAGTATATGTTTCTGGTCAAGTGTCAACTCATAAAGTGATGGTGAAGCACTAATTCAGAAACAACCCAATAAACCCTAACGGGTGTGTAAAGATGTTAAAATCGTTCTTTACACACCCGTTTCGTTTCGGTTTTTGAGTTAATAGATGTTTTCGGGTGTTAAATTCGTGTGAAAATCTCGTGTTTCTTTGTGTAGCTATGATAATAGGACTAATTTTGCGCTATAAAACTAAAATTCTTCTAAAAAAAATTGATATAGGAAATCAATTTTGAAAAATCTGTCTTCAGTTATTGAAGTCTAAATTATCTTATGGCAAGCGAAAATATCAAAGTGATTGCAGAGAGCAGCTCCACCCGCACAGAGTGGGCACTGGTGCAAGGCGACACCATCATAGGTCATGCCTATACCGAAGGCTTGAACCCCTTCTTCCAAACCCGAAGGGAAATCAGCCACATCATTCGCCTCGGTCTCCCTGCTGAATTTTTCAAGCGCCGCTGGAGCCACGTTTACTATTATGGCGCAGGTTGCTCCAGCCCCGAAAAAAACAAAATTGTTGAATCTTCACTTGTTGCCCAGTTCAAGACGCCGGTCAGTGTCGACTCCGACTTGGTGGGTGCCACTCGCGGTTTGCTGGTACATGAGCCAGGACTTGCGTGCATTCTCGGCACTGGTTCCAACTCCTGCCTCTACGATGGTAAGGAAATTGTGCAGCGTGTGCGTTCTGGCGGTTATATCCTCGGCGATGAGGGCAGTGGTGCAGCCATGGGCCGCCTATTTGTGGGCGATATTCTGAAAGGTCTTGTGCCGGTGGATTTGAGAGACAAGTTTGTGGAAGAGTTTGGCGTGACTGCCGACATGGTGATGGACGAGGTGTATAACAACCCTCACGCCAACCGGAATTTGCGCAACTACAGTTTCTTCTTGGCTGACCATTTGGATGATGAATACGTTTATAATTTAGTGTATAACGAGTTTGTACGATTCTTCGAGCGCACCATCTTACAGTACGACTATAAGAACTATCCATTGTGCTTTGTGGGTTCGGTGGCATGTAAGTATAGCGAGGTGCTGCTTTCGGTGGCAGGTCGCTATGGTGCAAACATCAAGAAAATAGTGCGTGCCTCAATGCCAGGTCTGGTGGCATTTCACGCCAACGATTAATAAGCTCAGAAGCTGTTTTTATTTCCGAGATAAAAACAGCTTCTCAAATTTTATATCATACATCAAACTAAGAATATGAAAAAGTTGGTACTGGCGTTGACTCTATCAGCGAGTTGCGTCATGGCTTATGCCCAAACCATGGGCGAGGCCGAGAGTGAGCGTGTGCTTTCGGTGTTGCGTCCGATGATGGAGCAGAACATGCGCATCGGCAATGTGAAGGTAAACTCGATCACGCAGTCGGGCGACAGCCTGAAAGTGGATTTCAGCGACAATTTCTCGCGCATGTCGCTCACGCCCGAATTTGTGGAAAAATTGAAATCCGGCATCAAAGCCCAGTTCGCCGATAATGCACAAGTGAAGATGGTGTATATCACCGTGAATGGCGACGATGTGGAAAAGTATTTTTATAGTTTTCCGAAGAAGTTTGTGCGCAAGCACGAGCCGTTTGTCACCGAAGTGAGTCCGTCGCGCCACTACTCCAAGGCACTTGATGGCAATTTGATAGCTATGTGGCACAGCCACGGCTTGTACTACGAGCCAAAAATCAACTGCTGGGAATGGCAGCGCCCTCGCTTGTTCCAAACCATCGAGGACCTTTACCCCATGAGTTATGTGCTTCCCTATGTGATGCCGATGCTCGAAAATGCCGGTGCTTATGTGTTCAACCCTCGTGAGCGTGATGTGCACACGGTGGAAATGATTGTTGACAATGATGGCTACCTCGCCCAAAACTCCTACACTGAAAAGAGCGGCAAGAAGGCATGGACTGATGCCGGCGTGGGTTTTGCCCACAAGCAAGCCACTTATAAGGATTTTGAGAATCCGTTCACCGATGGCACCGCCCGTATGGTGGAGGCGATGAAGAAAGGCGAACTCTCCAAAGCCACCTACGATGTGGATATGCCTGAAGATGGCGATTTCGCCCTCTATATTTCTTATAAGACGCTCCCCAACAGCGTGAACGATGCCCAATATATTGTGAACGCCAGCGGCATCACTCGCACCTTCACCGTGAATCAGCGTATGTCGGGAGGCGTGTGGGTGTATCTCGGCACATTCCCTCTCAAGAAGGGCAGGAACAAGGAGGTGCTCACCGTCACCAACGCCAGCAGGTGCAAGAATGGAGTGGTGACTACCGATGCCATTAAAGTGGGTGGCGGTATGGGCAACATTGCCCGATGCGCACTGCCTGCCACCGAGGAAAATATCGCTCGTGCTGCTGGCTACAACTGGAGTTCGGCTCTTCAGCAGGAAGGCGTTGAATACAAGTACATCACCAGTGGCGCGCCTCGCTTTGTGGAAGGGTCACGCTCATATTTGCAGTGGTGCGGCTTCCCCGACAGCGTTTACACCGTGTCGCACGGACTTACCGACTACGCCGACGATTTTCGTAGCCGTAGCGAGTGGGTGAACTATTTGGCTGGCGGTTCGCAAGCGATCCCAAATCAGGAAAAAGGTTTGCGTGTGCCACTTGATTTGTCGTTCGCCTTCCATACCGATGCAGGTGTCACCACCGATGATGCCACCATCGGCACTCTCAGCCTCTATCGCGCCAACAATTTCGGCAACTATGCCGACGGCACGCCTCGCATCGTGTCGCGCTACCTTGCCGACATGGTGGGCCGCCAGTTGGTGGATGATGCGCGCGAAAAGTTCGACCCACATTGGACCAACCGTGGTCTAAGCCAGCAAAATCTGTATGAAACTCGTGTGCCACAAGTGCCTGGTATGTTGCTCGAATACTTGTCGCACCAGAATTTCGCTGATATGCGTCTCGGTCTCGACCCCGATTTCCTGTTCTCGTCGAGCCGTGCCATCTATAAAGGTATTTTGAAGTTTATCGGCAAGCGTGACCATCGCGATGTGGTGGTACAACCGTTGCCTGTCAATTCGTTTGCCATCACTCCTAAAGACGGTGGATATTTGCTCACTTGGGCACCTACCGTTGATAGTCTTGAAGCCACAGCCATGCCAACCAAATATGTGGTGAGTGAGCGTGTGGGTGCACACGGTGGCGCATTTAAGGAAATTGCCGTGGTGGAGCGTGCGGAGTATATGGCAAAAGTGACCGATAACGAAATTCACTCTTATCGCATTCAGGCGATGAACGATGGCGGCCGCAGTTTCCCAAGCGAAGTGCTTTCGCTCGGTGTGGCCCCTGCTTCAAAAGGCACAGCCATGGTGGTGAATGCCTTCACTCGTGTGAGCGCACCCGACTGGGTTGATGAAGGCGATTTCGCCACCTTCACCGACGAAACCGACCACGGTGTGCCATACATTCAAGGCATCAACTATATCGGCAGCCAGTATGAGAAACGCCGTAGCGCAGGCTGGAGCGATGCTCGTGGTGGCTTTGGAAGTTCGCACAGCGACTATGAGGGCGCAGTGATAGCCGGCAACACATTCGATTTCCCTGCCGTCCATGGCGAATCGCTTATGGCGGCTGGCTACTCGTTCGTTTCCACCAGCGTGAAAGCAGTGGAACAAGGCGTGGCAAAATTGGAGGGTTACAAGGTGCTCGACATTATTGCCGGTAAGCAAAAAGAAACCAAAGTGGGCTACGGTGCTTATCCGAGCAAATACAAATTGCTCTCACCGGCATTGATGCAAGCTGTGGAAAATGCCACAAAAACCGGGGCAAATGTGCTGCTCACGGGCGCGTATGTGGCAAGCGATGTCTTTGATCATCAGTCGCCAAATGCTGAGGAAGTGGCGTTTGCACAAAATGTGATGGGCTACGCTTGGGGCGGCAATCAAGCCTCGTGCACAGGCGAGGTTTACACCATTCCCACAGCCGTGAAGCAAATACCAGGTTATACCGACATTAAGTATAACAACGAGTTGAGCAACAAGGTGTATTGCGTGGAATCGCCCAACTCCATTTTCGCTTCCGACAAACTTGGTATGCCATTCATGCGCTACACCGAAAACAACCGAAATGCCGGCATCGTCAGCCGCCGCGAAGGCTATCGCACCGCAGTGCTCGGTTTCCCATTCGAAACCATCGTTAGCCGTGAAGTGCGCGATTTGCTGATGACGCAGATTCTCGACTTCTTCGCAAGCGAAAACTAAAATCCTAACGATACATTAAATTCCCCAAATCGGTCTAAATGGCTGATTTGGGGAATTTGTTTTTTAACCATTAAGCGTTAATTATTGGCGAATTTTTCTCAGAAATAATTGATGGATAGGCTTTGGTCGAAAGTCGGGAAAATGGGTGTCTGGAAGTCTAATAAAACTAAAAATGTGTATTTAACTATTAAAAAATATAAAACAGATTAAAAAGCGGTAAAAAAACACTTTCGGAATGGAATGTTTTAACTATTTTTGTAGAATAGAAATAATGCGCACATGTATCAAGTGCGTAGGCGTTATAAACTATAATTAAAATGAAAAAACAGGTAAAGTCGCTTGTGGCTATCACAGCCGCTCTTTTAATGGGGAACGGCATGGTGTCGGCACAATTTTCTGATGTTGAACTTCAAAAAGTGCAACAAATTGTAACTTCAAATGTGCCTGCTCACATGGGCATTGGTGCAGTGAAGGCAAAATCATTGGAATTGAAGGGTGATACCGTGGTGGTGAACGTAAGTGAGAACTTCCGCGACATTCCATTCACTCCCGAATCTATCGCCACTTTCAAGAGCGATGTGAAGACTGCTCTCGGTGAAGATTATAAGAAATCGAAAGTTGCCTTGCTGATAGCAGGTGACGAAGTGGAAAAGTATTTCGTTGACTTCGACAAGAAGTATGCGCGCAAGCACGCTCCATTCATCGTCGACCAAGATGCTAATCGTCGTTTTAAGAAAGGTTTGGACGGCAATATCATCGCCACTTGGCAAAGCCATGGCTGGTATTTTGAAGACCGCCTCAACCGTTGGGAATGGCAACGCGCCCGTATGTTCCAGACCGTGGAAGATATGTACACCCAAAGTTATGTAACGCCATTCCTCATTCCTATGCTCGAAAACGCTGGTGCCTACGTTTGGGACGCTCGTGAGCGCGATACCCACAATTTCTCATCAATTGTGGACAAGGACGGCAAATACTCACAGCACACCTATAGCGAAACCAACGGCAAGATGGCGTGGACACAAGGCGAGGGCGCAGGATTCGCTTTCGACCGTGAAACTTACCGCGATTACGAAAATCCATTTGCAGAAGGCACCTACCGCATGGTGCAAGCCACAAAAGACAAAAAGAACCTGTCGGTTGCTCGCTACGATGTGGATATGCCAGAAGCAGGTGAATTTGCGCTTTATATCTCTTACAAAAGCCTTCCAAACAGTGCTAAAGATGTGAAATACACCGTCAACAGTCTTGGCGGCACAAAGAATTACACCGTAGATCAGACTATGGCTGGCGGCGTGTGGGTGTATCTCGGCACATTCCAGTTGCAAAAGGGCTTGAACAAGGATGTGGTGACCATCTCCAACCTCTCAAAAGACGCCAAGAGCGTAATCACCACCGACGCTATTAAGGTGGGTGGCGGCAAAGCCAACGTGGTGCGCCGTGTGGCACTCCCAACTGAGGAAAACAAGGCCATTGCCAAGAAATACGGCTATGAAAGCCACCTCGGTAAAGAAGGTGTGGCTTACGATTATGTTCACCCTGGCGACCACCCTTGGTTCACCCTCGGAGCGCGCTACTATTTGCAATGGGCAGGTTTCCCACAAAGCGTGTATTCTTCATCAGAAGGCACCAACGATTACAACGACGACTATCGCTGCCGTGGTTTGTGGGTAAATCACTTGGCTGGTGGCTCGCAAGTGCTCCCAGAGCAAGAGGGCTTGAACGTGCCAGTTGACGTTTCGTTCTGCTTGCACACCGATGCCGGCACCACCATGAACGACGATATTATCGGCACCTTGCTGATTTACTCTACAAGCGATGGACAAAGCACATTTGGCAACTATAAAAACGGCACTCCACGTGTTCTCTCGCGTGATTTCGCAAATCTTGTATCGTCGGAAGTGTGCGACGTGATTCGTGCGAAATATGAGCCAAACTGGACTCGTCGTGGCATGTGGGATGCTTCTTACTACGAGGCTCGTGTGCCAGAGGTTCCTGCACTTTTGATGGAACTTCTTTCTCACCAGAATTTCGCCGACATGAAATACGGTTTGGATCCAAATTTCCGATTTGATGTGAGCCGTGCCATTTATAAAGGTATCTTGAAATTTATCGCAAAGCGCGACCATCGCGACTATGTGGTGCAACCACTTCCTGTCAACAGTTTCGCCATTAATGCGGCTGGTGCGAATGCGTTCACCCTCACTTGGCAACCAACAGTCGATGCACAAAGCACCAACGCCGACGCAAAGAGTTATGTGGTGTGTGAGCGTGTGGGTCTTGATGGTGGATTCAAGGAAATCGCAGTGGTGAAAGAACCAACTTTCAACGTGCAGATTGCCGACAACTTGATTCACAGTTATAAAATCATCGCTATGAACGAAGGTGGTCGCAGTTTCCCAAGCGAAGTGCTTTCGCTCGGTGTGGCTGCTGAAAGCAAAGGCACCGTGGCTGTGGTCAACGACTTCACCCGTGTTTGCGGTCCTGACTGGTTCGACTCTGGCAAGATGGCTGGTTTCTACGACGAGAAAGACCATGGCGTGCCATATATGAAGCAAAACAACTATCTTGGAGCGCAATATGAGTTTGAACGCCGTTTGCCATGGGTAGATGACGACGACCCAGGTTTTGGCGCTTGCCGCAGCAACTACGAAACCGGCACACAAGTGGTGGCTGGTAACAACTTCGACTACACCACCGTGCACGGAGCCTCAATCATGAACGCAGGCTATTCATTCGTGTCGATGAGCGAAGCCGCATTTGAAAAAGGCAATGTGAGCGCATCCGACTACAAGGTGCTCGACATCATTTTAGGTAAGCAAAAAGAAACAATGAACGGCAGAGGCGCATTCCCAAGCCGATTCAAAATTTATACTCCAGAATTTATGAATGCCGTGACAGCCTACACTGGCGCAGGTGGCAATGTGATGCTCACCGGCGCGTATGTGGCAAGCGACATTTGGGAAAAGGAAAAGCCTGCTGAGGTGGAAATGAAGTTTGCCAAAGAGATTCTCGGTTTCGAGCATCGTGCATCACGCGCTGCTCAATCGGGTGAGGTGAACGGCGTGGTTTCACAATTCGCAGCACTTCCAGCCGACCGCAACTTCACTTTCTGCAACGCACTCAACAACAAGGCTTACGCAGTGGAATCGCCCGACGCAGTGAAGGCTGCCGACAATACAGGAGCAACCATCATGCGCTACACCGAAAACACCAAGCCAGCGGCAGTGGCAGTTGACCGTGGCACATATCGCACCGTGGTGGCTGGTTTCCCATTCGAGTGTATCAACAGCGAGGCCGCTCGTCACACATTCATGCAAGATGTGTTGAACTTCTTCAACAAGTAACGACTAATTGATTTCATACAATCATATAAGTATTTAAGTAAATAAGGAAATGGAAAGAGTGATAGATTGTTTTTTGCCATACATTGATGCCGAGCAAACTTTGCGCACGGCAGAAGCGCTGTTGGCAGAAAAAGAAATCGCAAATGTGTGTTTGCTTGCCACTAAGGCCAACGCAGAACCGATTGAAGGATGCAGTATGCTTGTGGTGGAAGATTTTACATCGACTGCCACAGTAAAGGCTATTGCCGCACACGCTCAAAGCGAGTTCACGCTCGTTTACAGCAAGCATGAAATGCTCCTTTTCGGCTACAAGGCACTTCAGAGAATGGTGATTGTGGCTCGCGACATTGATGCTGGTATGGTGTATGCCGACCACTATAATTATGCCGACGGCGAATTGCAGAAATCACCTGTAATCGACTATCAGGAAGGTTCGCTCCGCGACGACTTCGATTTCGGTTCTGTAATTCTTTACAACACCGAAAAACTGAAAGAAGCCGCTTCGCGAATGACAGCCGACTACAAGGCTGCCGGCAACTACGACCTCCGTTTGAAACTTTCACAAAAATATGCCATCGAGCATATTCCAGAATATCTCTACACCGACGTGGTGTGTGACACACGCTCCAGCGGTGAAAGAATTTACGACTATTGCGATCCAAAGAACAACGCAAGCCAAAAGGAAATGGAAGAGGCTTGCACCGAGCACTTGAAAGTGGTGGGCGCATATCTTGAGCCAACCGACTTTAAAGATGTGGATTTCGATTCAGAGAAATTCGATGTGGAATGTACGGTGGTGATACCTGTGCTCAACCGCGTGAGAGTGATTCGCGATGCCATCAAGTCGATTTTGAGCCAAGAGGCACCTTTCAAGTACAATTTGATTATTGTAGATAATCACTCAACCGACGGCACTACCGAGGCTATTGACGAATTTGCCGCCGATGAACGCCTTGTGCACATCATTCCCGACCGCGACGACTTGGGCATTGGCGGCTGCTGGAACTTGGCAATCAACGATCCACGATGCGGTAAGTTTGCCATCGGTCTCGACAGTGACGACGTTTACGCTACTCCGCACACCCTTGAAAAGATGGTGGTACAATTCTATAAGGAGAATGCGGCTATGGTGTGTGGCACTTATGTGGTGACCGACGTGAATTTGAAGGAAATGGCTCCAGGTGTGATTGACCATCACGAATGGACTCCCGACAATGGCCGCAACAACCTGTTCCACGTGAACGGTGTGGGTGGTCCTCGCGCATTCTACACCCCAATCTACCGTGCCACCAACATTCCTAACACCAATTACGGTGAGGACTACGCCATGGGTTTGGCAATCACCCGCAACTACCGTATGGGACGCGTTTACGAGGTGATGACCTGCGCACGCCGCTGGGACGACAACACCGACGCCAACCTCGACATCTTCAAGGAGAATGCCAACAACCTGTATAAGGACCGCATTCGCACTTGGGAACTCAAGGCACGCATCATCAAAAACAAGAACTCTAACAAACAATAAAATAAATAGTAATTATCAACTAATTAATTTATTATTATGGCAAAAATTAATTGCTTCATTCCATTTGCAGAAGCAGAACAGGCAAAAGCCACTATCGAAGGCTTGAAGGCTAACGAAAACGTTAACAAAATCTTCCTCCTGGCTAATGCTGATGCAAAGGGTACAGTTGAAGGTTGTGAACTCATCAATGTGACCAACCTCACTGCTTCTTCTACAATGAAGGCTATTGCGGCTAAAGCTGATGACGCTGATTTCGTAATGCTTTACACTAAGTACAACACCCTCAAGTTCGCTCCATTCGCAATCGAGCGCTTCGTGACTCTCGCTAACGACAGCCAGAGCGCAATGCTCTATGCCGACCACTACAACGTGACCGACAAGGGCGCTGACAAGGCTCCAGTGATCGACTATCAATTTGGTAGTTTGCGCGACGACTTCGATTTCGGTTCAGTGATCTTCTTCTGCGCTTGCTGCTTCAAGAAAGCGGCTGAAGCAATGAAGGCTGACTATGAGTTCGCTGGTCTGTACGACCTCCGCTTGAAACTCTCTCAATTCGGCACTATCACCCACATCAACGAATTCCTCTACAGCGACGTGCAACTCGACACCCGCAAGAGTGGTGAAAAGATTTTCGACTATGTGGATCCTAAGAACCGTGGCCGTCAGATTGAAATGGAACAGGCTTGTACCGAACACCTCAAGGAAATCGGTGGTTACCTCGCTCCTGTTAAGGAAGATGGCACTCCAAACTTCCAGCACATTGAATTCAACCGTGGCGAATTTGAAGTGGAAGCAACCGTTATGATTCCTGTTCGTAACCGTATCCGCACTATCCGCGACGCTATCAAGAGCGTGCTCAACCAAAAGACCGACTTCAAGTTCAACCTCATGGTGGTAGATAACTTCTCTACCGACGGTACTCGTGAAGCAATCGACGAATTTGCAGACGACCCACGCTTGATCCACATCATCGCTGACTACTACGATATGGGTATCGGTGGCTACTGGAACCTCGCTGCTCACCACGAAAAGGCTGGTAAGTTTATCGTTCAACTCGATAGCGACGACATGTACAAAGACGAAAACACCCTCGCCACTATGGTGAACGCATTCTACGAACAAAACGTAGCAATGGTTGTGGGTACTTACATGATCACCGACATCGATGGCAAAATGATTCCACCTGGCATCATCGACCACAAGGAATGGACTCCAGAAAACGGCCGCAACAACGCTCTCCGTATCAACGGTCTTGGCGCTCCACGTGCATTCTACACTCCAGTATTGCGCGATGTGAAGATTCCTAACACCAGCTACGGTGAAGACTACGCTCTCGGTTTGAACATTTCTCGTCACTTCCAAATCGGTCGTGTTTACGTTCCTGTGTACATGTGCCGCCGTTGGGACGACAACAGTGATGCATCACTCGACGTAGTGAAGATGAACAACAACAACCTCTACAAAGACCGCATCCGCACTTGGGAACTCCAAGCTCGTGTGGCTATGAACAAGAAGTAATTCTTAGAGGTTACACTTATAATATAATAATGCTGTGAAACTCCAGACTGAGCCTTGCGCCCAGTCTGGACACAGCTTATTAATAAACAACATACTATTTTACTCGACTATTATATGAACTATACCGAAGAGGTAAACTGTTTGATTGAGCGTCAGATGCGCAACTGGCAAACCGTGGCACAGAACTATGGTGCGCTTGAGCGTGTTGAAACTCGTGATTTGCAACTTGGTGGCTCCACCGTGGTGCTCCAGTTCAATCCGGAGCGTATTCGCTCATCGGCAGCAAAAGTTGACGCGGCATCATTGAAAGCGAGAAAATGCTTTTTGTGCAGTGAAAATCAACCCCAAGAACAGGAAATGATTCCTTGGCACGGGAAATATAAAATTCAGGTGAATCCTTATCCCATTTTCCCACGCCACCTCACTATTGCCAATATGCAGCATGTGTATCAGTCAATCGTGGGCAGAGTAGGGGATATGCTTCGCTTGTCGGCTGATTTACCAGAGTTCGTGTTGTTTTATAATGGTCCTAAATGTGGTGCTTCGGCACCCGACCACATGCATTTTCAGGCAGGCAACAAAGGATTTATGCCATTTTGCGATGAATATCAGTTGGGAAGCGTGACGGTAGAAGCGTTTGCCCACGGCAAAATCAATTATTGCGCATCATCGCCAGGCCGTCCGTTCGTAGTATCGGGAGAAGATGTGGAAGAAGTGGAAGATTTGGCTGAAAAACTCATTGCATTATTGCCGGTGAATGAAGGCGAAGTGGAGCCCATGATGAATGTGCTGTGCTGGAAAGAACAGGACACCTATCATTTGGCTATTTTCCCACGCGTGAAACATCGCCCAAGCAATTATGGTGATGGCGAAGGCCAATTTCTGCTTTCACCCGCTTCTGTGGATATGGGACAGGTGTTTGCAGTGCCTGTGGAAAAAGATTTTAAACTACTTACTGCCGCCGATGTTGAGGCGATGTTCAACGAACTGTGTCTTTCGGCAGGCGGTGCTCTGCGATTAATTCAATTATTTAACTCAAAATATTCTTACGATGAATAAAGTTCCTCAAGTACGTGTCGGAATTATGAACGAACCAGTTGTTGATTTTGTACTCAACAACGAATATCGTGTAGGTGGAAATTTGGTGGCTGGAAACCAGCATGTAGAAGCCATCGACGGTAAAGTGGTGTGGAATGGACAGCAGTACGACGAACTCCTTTTCGAACCAGTGAATGTGGAAACCGACTCTTTCACCCTTATAGATGTTACGATTGGTGTAAGTTTCCACTGGCGCAGAAAAGAAGTGCAGAGTTTCCGTGGCGCACTCCACCTTATTGTGGAAAACGGCAAAATCACCACCGTCAATGTCCTCTCGGTTGAGGAATATTTGCTGAGCGTGATTTCAAGCGAAATGAGTGCTAAGGCCTCGCTTGAATTGCTGAAAGCCCACGCCGTGATTTCACGAAGCTGGCTTTTGGCTCAAATCTATAAAGACAAAGTTGGCGCTGCTCCTGATGTGATGCTTGGCGAAATCGCCCAAGAGCCAGGAGAGGAAATCAAATGGTGGGACCGCGACGACCACATCAACTTCGATGTGTGTGCCGACGACCACTGCCAACGCTATCAAGGCATTACACGCGCCTCTACCGAAACGGTGAAGAAGGCTATCGAAGCCACATGGGGCCAGGTGCTCATGTATGGCGGCAACCTTTGCGATGCCCGCTTCTCGAAATCGTGTGGCGGTGTGTTTGAAGAATTTGAAAACTGCTGGCAGCCACAGCACTACGATTATTTGGTGGCTCGCCGCGACGGTGAAAATCCTATGGATTTCCCCGACCTTACCCGTGAAGACAATGCCGCAGAGTGGATTCTGTCTGCTCCAGCCGCATTCTGCAACACTTCCGACCCTGAAATCCTCTCGCAAGTGCTCAACGACTACGACCAGGAGACAAAGGATTTCTATCGCTGGACAGTGGAATACACTCAAGACCAAATTTCAGCCCTTATCAAGAAGCGCACAGGCGACGACTACGGTCGCATCAAGAGTCTTGAGCCAGTGGCACGTGGTACATCGGGCCGCCTCTACAAACTGAAAATTGTGGGCGAGAAGATGACCAAGACCATCGGCAAGGAATTGGCTATTCGCTATGCGCTGAGCGAAAGCGCTCTCTACAGTTCTGCCTTCGTGGTTGAGAAGCACGATGTGGATGCCGACGGCTATCCAGCAAAGTTTGTGCTCCGTGGCGCAGGCTGGGGACATGGTGTGGGCTTATGCCAGATTGGTGCTGCCGTGATGGGAGCAAAGGGCTACGACTATAAAGAAATACTACTCCATTATTTCATCGGTGCTGACATTGAAGCACAATACTAATTAACTCGATAATATAAAAACATAGATTCATAAAATATGGCAGATTTAACTAAAACAAAAAATCCCTGGTGGTGGGTGCCTACCCTGTATTTTGCGGAAGGTATTCCATACTTTGTAGTAAATAACATTTCGGTGATGATGTTCACCAAGATGGGTGTTCCCAATGGTGACATGTCGTTCTTTACCACATTGCTCTATTTCCCTTGGTTCTTGAAGGGTGTTTGGAGCCCTATCGTGGATGTAGTGAAAACTAAGCGTTGGTGGATTGTGGTGATGCAAATTCTCATGACAGCAGCCATGATTTTGCTCACACTCACATTGCCGTTCCCTTCGGCAGAAACGGTGGCCTCAGGCACTACTTCAATTAGCATTTTCACTGTGACATTGGTTATCTTCATTATCACAGCATTTGCATCAGCCACTCACGATATTGCAGCCGACGGCTTCTACATGTTGGCACACAGCCCAAGCAGTCAGGCAGCGTTTATCGGTATCCGTAGCGTGTTCTACCGTGTGGCATCTGTATTCGGTCAGGGCGTGCTCGTGGCTATTGCCGGTTTGATTGAAAGCAACGGCTTCTCTCCATTAGGCGTTGAGGCTGGCAACATTCCAGCTTCATGGCAAATCACCCTTGGCGTGGCAGCTGTGGTGTTTGGTTTGATTACCCTTTACCACACCTTCGCATTGCCTCATAGCGACCAAGACAAACCACGCGTTTCGGCTGAAGGTGGCAACACCATGAGCAACAACCTCGTGGAACTCGTCAACTCATTCAAAACATTCTTCATGAAGCCTGGCTGCCTTTTGGCTATCGCCTTCATGCTCCTTTATCGTTTGCCAGAAGGCTTCCTTATCAAGCTTTGTCAGCCATTCTTGGTTCACTCACTTGAAGAAGGTGGTCTCGGACTTTCTACCGAGTTGGTAGGTACCGTATATGGTGTGTTTGGTGTGATTGCCTTGCTGCTTGGCGGTATTCTCGGTGGTGTGTATTCTTCTCGTGTAGGTTTGAAGAAATCACTTTGGGTGATGGCTGGTTTCATGACCCTGCCTTGCCTCACATTCGTGTACCTCGCAATGGCTCAGCCATCAAATGTGGTGATTATCACTATCGCACTCTGCATTGAGCAATTCGGTTACGGCTTCGGCTTCACCGCTTACATGCTCTACATGATGTACTTCTCTGAAGGTGAATACAAAACTTCGCACTACGCTGTGTGCACCGCCTTCATGGCACTTTCAATGATGCTCCCAGGCTTCGTGGCTGGTTACATTCAAGAGGCAATCGGTTATATATGGTTCTTCTGGATGGTGATGATTTGCTGCTTCGCAACACTCATCGTTACCTACTTTGCCGACAGAAAGATTGACCCTAACTACGGTAAGAAAGAAGACGAAAACAAATAATCACTCACACTCTATCAAACAAACTATAATATGAAAAGATATATTTTATCGTTGGTGGCTATGGCTGCGGCTATGATTGCCACCGCGCAGGTGAAAACAGGTGTGGAAGTGCTCCGCGACGGAGGCTTCAAGGAACTTCAAGGCAAGCGTGTGGGCTTGGTGACCAACCCAAGTGGTGTGGACCGCAACCTCAAATCCACCGTCGACATCTTGAACGAGGCTAAAGGCGTGAAACTGGTGGCACTTTATGGCCCAGAACACGGCGTGCGTGGTAATGCACACGCTGGCGACGCAGTGGGCGACGCAGTGGATGCAAAAACAGGCGTAAAGACCTACTCACTTTACGGCAAGACCCACAAGCCATCTCCTGAAATGCTGAAGGACATTGACGTGCTGGTTTACGACATTCAGGACATCGGTTGCCGCAGTTACACTTTCTATGCCACTATGGGTATGTGTATGGAGGCTTGTGCTGAAAACGGCAAAGAATTTATGGTGCTCGACCGTCCAAATGCCGTGAGCGGCACTAAGGTGGAAGGCAACCTCGTGGAGAAAGGCTTCTTCTCAATGGTGAGCAAATACGCTATCCCTTATGTGTATGGCCTCACTCCAGGCGAACTCGCTTTGTATCTCAACGAAGAAGGCGTGATTGCCAAGAAGGCAAAACTCACCGTGATTCCTATGCAGGGCTGGAAGCGCAACATGACTTACGCCGAAACCGGTCTGCCATGGGTGGCTCCATCACCACAAATCCCAACACCCGACCATGCGGCATTCTATGCCATGAGCGGTGTGATTGGCGAACTCTATGCTTTCAACACTGGTATTGGCTACACTTTGCCATTCCAATGCTTCGCCACTCCTTATCTCGATGCTGATAAACTTGCCGATGCGATGAATGCCCTCAACTTGCCAGGTTTCCGCTTCCGTCCAATCAATTTCAAGCCATTCTTCAAGGTTGGTCCTGAAACTGCCGACGCGATGAAGGAAATGCACGGTGTGCAAGTGTATATCACCGACCTCGACAAGACAAACCTCACTCTTTGCCAGTTCTACTTCCTGCAAGTGCTTCACGAATTGCACCCAGAAGCCAAGATTTTCGATGCCAACGCAAAGCGCGGTTACGGCATGTTTGACAAGGTGATGGGTACCGACCAAATTCGACTGCTCTTCAGCAAGCGCTATAAGGTGGCAGACATTGAAGCATACTTCAATAAAGATGCTGAGGCTTTCAAGGCTAAATCAAGCAAGTATTACTTATATCAATAATTTCGCACACACAAATCGTATCAGTGAAGGAAATTTATAAAAAATATATTCGCAACATATCGTGGTTTATACCTGACGATAGGATTTACACCGACGATTTGCGATGCCTGGCTTGGGGTACGGATGCCGGTTTCTACCGACACATACCCCAGGTTGTGGTACGCAGCAAGACGGAGGAAGAAGTGTCGCGTTTGCTCGCTGAGGCAAGCAAACTGGGGCTTCCTGTCACTTTCCGTGCTGCTGGTACCAGCCTTTCAGGCCAGACTACTACCGACTCAATTATGATTGTGGCCGGTAAAAATTGGGAAAAATATGAAGTGAACGACGATGCTTCGGTCATCACTATGCAGCCGGGCATCGTGGGTCATAAGGTAGATGAGATATTGCGCCCTTATGGCAAGACATTCACCCCCGACCCTGCGTCGAAAAATTCGGCAATGGTGGGCGGTATTGTGATGAACAATGCCTCTGGTATGAGTTGCGGAACGCATGCCAATAGCGACAAGGTGATGAAGTCGATGCGTATCGTGTTTGCCGACGGCACAGTGCTCGACACTGGCGACGCCGACAGCCGCAACGCATTCAAGCAATCGCACCCCGAAATCATCAAGGGTATTGAGGATATTCGCGACCGAGTGCTTGCCGACGAAGAACTTGTGAAGCGCATCAAGCATAAGTATGCCATTAAGAATGTGACTGGTCTCAACATTTACCCATTCGTTGAGCACACCGACCCATTCGACATCATCACCCACTTGATGGTGGGTAGTGAAGGCACGCTTGGTTTTGCCAGCGAGTTCACCATGACCACAGGTCACCTCTACCCATATTCGTCGAGCGCAATGCTTTACTTCAAGGATATGCGCGAGGCTTGCGAATGTGTGGTGGCTTTGAAGAATAGCCCTGTGGAATGTGCTGAACTGTTGGACAAAAAGTCGCTGGCTTCGGTTAACGACACCACTGGCGAAAACCTCACCGCAATTTTGGTGCGTACATCAGCCGACACCAAAGAGCAACTCGCAGCCAATGTGGCAGCGATAGAAAAGGTGCTTGAAGGCTTCAGCCTTTATGTGCAGCCCAAGTTCACCTCCGACCCTGAAGAAAACGCCAAATATTGGGCAATCCGCTCCGGCGTGTTCCCTGTGGTGGCAGGTACCCGTCCGCTGGGCACTACTGTGATTATCGAGGACATTGCATTCCATATCGAAGATTTGCCCGATGCCACTTGCGACCTTGCACAAATGCTGCAAGACCACGGCTACGACGACAGTTGCATCTACGGCCATGCGCTTGAAGGCAACTACCATTTCATCATCGCCCAGTCGTTCAAGACCGAGGCTGATGTGAAGCAGTATCGCGACTTGATGAGCGAAATCACCAAACTTGTGGTTGACAAATACGACGGTTCACTCAAGGCTGAGCACGGCACAGGTAGAAATATGGCTCCATTCGTGGAAACAGAGTGGGGACCAAAAGCGTTTGCGGTGATGAAGGAAGTGAAACACTTGCTCGACCCACAAAACATTCTCAACCCTGGCGTGATTTTCAACGACGACCCCGATTGCTTCGTGAAATCGTTTAAACCACTTCCATTGACCAACGAGCACATCGACAAGTGTATGGAATGTGGCTTCTGCGAAGTGAACTGTATGAGTTGTGGTTTCACCATGTCGTCGCGTCAGCGCATTGTGGTGCAACGCGAAATCGCGCGTTTGAAGGCTACAGGCGAAGACGATACGCGCTTGAAGCGACTTCAGAAGCAATATGTATATTATGGCAACGTGACTTGTGCCGCCGATGGTTTGTGCAGCACCTCCTGCCCGATGAAAATCAACACAGGAGATTTGACGCACGACTTGCGTAATGCAGCCATCAAGCCAAACTCTTTCACACGCAAAGTGGGCGACTTCTGCGCCGACAATGTTCCTGCCATTCGTTCGGGTATCAAACTGGCACTCCGTTCGGCAAGTTTGGCACAAGCTGTGATTGGCGACAAGGGTGTGGAAACCGTGGGTAAGGCTATTCATGCGGTGGGCGGTCCGCTATGGACTCCATCACTGCCAAAAGCGTATTCAGCCCACGAGATTGAACAAGCAGAATCAAAGAAAAAGGTGGTTTACTTCCCAAGTTGCCTCAACCAAACCATGGGTAAAGGACACAAGGGACCACAAACCAACCTTGTGGACGAAGTGGTGACATTCCTCAACAAAGCAGGCTGGGAAGTGATATTCCCTGCCAATATGAAGAAGATGTGCTGCGGTATGATTTGGGAAAGCAAGGGTATGCCCGACATTGCCGACAGGAAAACTGCCGAACTTGAGGCCGCACTCCTTGAGGCAAGCGAAAATGGCAAATATCCGGTGATTTGCGACCAAAGTCCATGTATGCATCGTATGCAAGAGCACATGACTAAGGTGAAACCGCTCGAACTGATGGAATTTATCCACGATTATGTGGCCGACTCACTTGACTTCCACCAGATTGACGAGCCAATTGCAATTCACCTCACCTGCTCAACCCGATTGATGAAAGTGGAGAATAAAATGCTCAACTTGGCGCGTCGCTGCTCAAGCAATGTGGTGTTGCCAGAGGGCGTGGGGTGCTGTGGTTTTGCTGGCGACAAGGGTTTCAACAATCCAGAGGTGAACAAGTATGCGCTGCGCAAACTCCGTGACGCTATCGAAAAGGCGAATGTGAAGCGTGGCTACTCCAATAGCCGCACCTGTGAAATTGGTTTGACCACTCACAGCGGTGTGCCTTATCAGTCGCTCGTGTATCTCATTAACGAATGTACTACCGTAAAATAAAAAATCAACATAACTATATGGCAAATAATAGTAAACGCTTGAAATCCCTTGATATCCTTCGCGGTATCACAGTGGCTGGTATGTTGCTTGTCAACAACCCCGGCAGTTGGGGCAACCTGTATGCGCCACTTGGCCATGCCGAATGGATAGGCTTGACACCAACCGACTTGGTGTTTCCTTTCTTCATCTTCTGCATGGGTGTGGCGATGTTTTTCTCTTTGAAGAAATTCAATTTCACCATGTCGAAAACGCTCGCCGTGAAAATGATTCGCCGCACCGTGCTGCTGTTCATTATCGGCTGGGCTGTGCAATGGTTCAGCCACTTGATGTATGGCATGTTCCGCGATGGCAAATCTTTTGCCGAGGCAGCAAATAATTTAGATTCAATTCGCTATTTGGGCGTGTTCCAACGCTTGGCATTGGTGTATTTCTTTGGCACCCTTTGCGTCACATTCATTAAATATCGCTTCATTCCTTGGGTGATTGCAGGTATTCTCGCTGTGTATGCATTGATTTTGGGCGTAGGTCATGGTTATGAGTTCTCAACCGACAATATCATTGCTGTAATCGACAATGCTGTGCTTGGTCCTAACCACATGTACCACGAAAGCTATAATGGCATGAGCGTGGCATTTGACCCAGAAGGCATTTTGAGCACACTTCCCTGTATCGCACACACCCTTATCGGCTTTATGGTGGGTGGCGTGATTTTGAAGCACAAAGACAACTCTTATCGTGTGGGCCGCCTCTTGCTCATCGGCTTTATCTTCATTTTGGCAGGCTGGTTGCTCAGTTATGGCATTCCATGTGGCAAGAAGATGTGGTCAACCACCTTCGTATTGCTCACCTGCGGTTTGGCAATGAGTGTGTTGGCTCTGTTGATTTATGTAATTGATATGAAGGGTCACTCAAAATGGTGCTACTTCTTCGAGGCATTTGGTGTGAATCCACTTTCACTTTATGTGCTGGGTAGTCTCTTGGCTATCGTGTTTGGCTCAGTGATTGTCAGCACTTCTGATGATTATGTGAAGGGTGATGCTGAAAAGGCTGCCGCTATCTACACTAAACTCGCTGCCGACAGTTGCGCACAGGCTCAAAACAACCTCGCTATTGCTTACTACAATGGCGACGGTGTGGAAGAAAACAAGGATGAGGCTCTGAAACTCTTTAAGGCTGCCGCTGCCGATTCATCGATGGTGAACGCTCGCTACAATTTGGCTTTGGCATACATGCAAGACGATGATGCCATCAACGACCAGGAAATCCTTCCATTGCTCACCGAGGCTGCTGACTCATCAATCGCCAATGCGCAATACAACTTGGCACTTTGCTACGACTTCGGTAAATTCGGCATCGCCACCGACCATGTGAAGGCTGCCGACTACTATATGGAAGCATCGAAGCATGGTATGCACCGCGCACAGGCAGCAGTGAACCTCTGCTATGCCGACACTTTGGGTGTGACCGCCGAACTGAAATACGACGACATCTTCTTGCCTGCTATGCAAAAGAGCAAGGCATTTGAAGGTGATAGCCTCACAGCCGTGCAAACCAGCTTCAACGAGGCTGTGGCTGTAGCATCGGGTGCCGGTGATCGCAACTCTATCAAGGGCGCGCTCTACGATGCGTATAAGTCAATCACCCTGTCAGATAAGATGGCATCGTGCTTGTATGCAATACTTTTCGTATTGTTTAACTGGATATTCGGTTATATCCTCCACAAGAAAAATATAATAATTAAACTATAAACACTACATTTTCATTATGATTTTAATTGCAGACTGTGGGTCAACCAAAATTGATTGGTGCCTACTCAATGGCAACGAAAAAGTTGCACAAATCTTTACAACTGGTATGAATGCACTGATGATGACAGAGGAAGAAATGACTGCCACCATCAAGGCTGAACTCGTTCCTCACATCAGTGGTTATCAAATTGATGAAATCTACTATTATGGTGCAGGTATCTTGAATGAAGAAGTTGGTTCACACGTAGTCAATGCTCTTAAAGCAAACATTCCATCAGCCACAAAGGTGGAAGTGGCAAGCGACTTGCTTGCTGCTGCTCGTGCACTCTGTGGCCGTAAGCCTGGCATCGCTTGTATCATGGGTACTGGTTCAAACTCTTGCTACTACGATGGCGAAAAGGTGGTTGACAACGTATCTCCACTCGGCTATATCCTCGGCGACGAAGGTAGTGGTGCTGTGCTCGGCAAACTCCTCGTGGGCGACGTGCTCAAAAAGCAACTTCCAGAACACCTTTGCCAAAAGTTCTACGACGAATACAAGGTTGACCGCATGACTATCATCGACCGCGTATATCGCAAGCCAGCCGGTAACCGTTTCCTCGCTCAATTCGCTCCATTCTTGCAAAAGAACATCGAAGAGCCATCAATCCACCGCATCGTGCTTCGCTCATTCACCGATTTCTTTATCCGCAACGTGGAAAGCTACGACCACTACAAGGAACTTCCTTGCAACTTCGTAGGTTCAATCGCATTCCTCCAGAAGGCTACTCTTATGGAAGCTGCACAAAGCCAAGGTATCACCATCGGCACTATTATTCAAGCTCCAATGGAAGGTCTTATCAAGTTCCACTCAGAGCAAGCATAATTTAACAACAAACTAAATTTGAATCTTTAAAATTTTACAATAATGGCATTTGTAAAAATTAGCGAACAACCTTCACTTTACAACGACCTCGAAAAGATGTCGGCTCACGAATTGCTTGTAAACATTAACAAGGAAGACCACAAGGTGCCCGACGCTGTTGAGAAAGCAATTCCTCAGATTGAGAAACTCGTGGTAGGTATCGTAGAACGCATGAAGAAGGGTGGTCGTCTGTTCTATATGGGTGCTGGCACATCTGGCCGTCTGGGCGTGCTCGACGCAAGTGAGATTCCGCCAACATTCGGTATGGATCCAGGTTGGATTATCGGTATTATCGCAGGTGGCGACACCGCATTGCGTAATGCAGTGGAAAACGCTGAAGACGACACCGAACAAGGCTGGAAAGACCTTCAAGAATTCAATATCACTCCACTCGACACCGTGGTGGGTATTGCCGCTTCAGGCACCACTCCTTACGTGATTGGCGCATTGAAAGCCGCTCGTGAATTTGGCTGTTTGACTGGCGCTATCACCAGCAACCCAGATGCTCCTATGAGCGAAGCCGCTGAAATTGCAATGGAAATGGTTGTGGGTCCTGAATTTGTGACCGGTTCATCTCGTATGAAATCGGGTACAGGTCAAAAGCTCATCTGCAACATGATTTCTACCAGCGTGATGATTATGATGGGTCGCGTGAAGGGCAACAAGATGGTGAACATGCAGCTCTCCAACATCAAGCTCGTGGACCGCGGTACACGCATGGTGGTTGAAGAACTCGGTTTGCCTTATGAAGAAGCAAAGACATTGCTTCTCAAGTATGGCTCTGTGAAGAAGGCTTGCGACGCTTATCGTGCAAATCAGTAATCAACTCAGTTAAATGATAGGAGGGTGTTGGCGCTATGCCGATACCCTCTATTTATAAATTATGGATTATGAAACGCATATTAGTTTTATTGATGGCGGTAGCCACCCTTTCGTGTATGGCACAGAAAAAGCCTGTTAATCCCGATGTATATTACGCTCGTAGAGCCACTTTGTTTGATTTGCTCCCTGTGTATTCGAGCGACATCATCATGCTGGGCAACAGCCTCACCGATGGTGCGGAATGGAACGAACTGTTCGACAACTGCCATGTGAAAAACCGTGGCATTGTGGGCGACATCATTCCTGGATTTTTCGAGCGTCTTGAACCCATCTTGAAGGGTCAGCCACGCAAAATCTTCATTATGGGTGGTGTGAACGACATTTCACACGGCGTGTCGGCCGATAGCATTGTCAGTGCCATGACTCAAGTGGTGACCACCATTCAGGCGCGTTGCCCAAAAACTGAGATTTATGTGCAAAGCATGTTGCCATTCAACAACGATGTTCGCCTTTGGAAACTTCTGAAGGGCAGAGAGCAAGTGGTGGTTGACGGCAACAAGGGACTTGAAAGCATGTGCCAACGCTTAGGCGTTACGTTCATCAACCTCTACCCACTTTTCGTGGGCGAAAACGGCAAGATGAAGCCCGAATACACCAACGACGGACTTCACCTCATGGGCGGTGCCTACCTCATCTGGCGCGACGCCCTGCTTCCATACATTCACAAATAAACCCTTATGACCGATTTGGGATAAAGCGCAAAGCACTCCTCCAAAAAATAATGGCTGTGCCCCAAAATGAAGGGCGCAGCCATTATTTTTTCTTATCAGAGCACTCGGAGCACTCAGAACTATCGGAACTATCGTCTTAACTTCTTTAACTTCTTAACTCCTTAACTTCTAAAAATCTAATTTCTAACTTCTTATTTCTTCCCTCAAAACCACTTTAGCGAAATCGCCGCTTTTCAGGTCCATGATGCCGAAGAAGTCGGGTTCTTCTATTGTTTCGGTTTCGGTGCTGTCGCAGAAACTCACTTTTATGGCTTGCTTCAGTTCAGCCATCTGTTCAAGTGCCTCGGTTTTTGAGGTGAAGAGGTATTTGTCGTTTCCGCTTTCGCCCTCGCTGTAATATTCAAAATATACGATATAGTTGTCCATAGTGCAAAAATAGCGTTTTTCTGCCGATGATAGGCTCTATTTTGTAAAAAAATGTTGTTTTCACGCCCTTTTTCGGCGTTCATATTTTGACGAATGACCTATTTGCTGTAATTTTACTTTTTAATTGGTAAATAGTGTAACAACGCAACGAAATATGAAAAAGTTTTTTGCTTTATTATCCCTACTTTTGCTCTCACTGGCAGCCACAGAAGCCAGTGCTCAAAGTAAAACTATGTTTGAATATCCAGTGGCTCCTGACACATGCACATCGCTTGAGAGCCGCTGCAACTATAGTACCACTCACTTTTGGGATAATTTCGACTTCCACAAACCACTCACTGCCGAAACCGACAGCGCACTTCAATCCACATTTGTTGACTATCTTCAAATCATGAGTTCTGCCAACAAGAATGTGGGTCAGAGTTCAGTTCGCTTGCTGATGAACAAGGCGCAAGCCAACCAGTCCAACTTTATGCGACTGATGGCAACTGCCGAGTATATGCTCTACTACACCCCACAGCCACTCATCGACGATGTGTATTTGGCGTTCTTGCAATCGGCTGTTGAGGCATCGTGGATGAAGAAAGATGCAAGAAATCACTATCAAGAGCAAATTCGCACCATCAACAATACCAAACTCGGCAATGAAATCTATAATTTCAGCATCACAGACGCAACGGGTGCGAAGCGAAAACTGTATGATGTGCCAGTTGACAGCGCCGAAATCGTGCTGCTGTTCTTCACTGGCGATGGTGTGGAAAGCTCATTGGCGCGCACCCGCATCGATACCGACCTCGGTGTGAACGAACTGGTGAAGCAGGGCTATACCAAAGTGATAAATGTGTATGTGGGCGACAAGCCAAAGCAATTTTTTGCAGAGGCGTCGCAATACCCCAACTGGACGCTCGTTGCTACCAGCGAGCATAACAACCTCGATGTTAGAATTTTGCCATCGTTTGTGGTGCTCGACAATGCGCACCGCGTGATGAACAAAAACCAGTATGTCGATGATATTAAAAAAGCGTTTAATCCATAATCATTCACACACATGAAAGTACCTAACAGCATTAAAAATTTCTTTATGTATAGTGCAGGTCACACCTACACTAACCTTTCGCGATTATTTTTGCGTCTTTTCATCGGGTTGATGTTTTGTTTGGTGGCATTTCGCCAAATTCTGCACATCAACGCCATTGCTCCTCAGTTTTCAGGCTTCCTTTCGCTTGGTGCTGAAGATTCCATTATTATGATAGCTATATTGGAACTGTTTTGCGCCACATTCATCATGTTAGGATTTCTTATGCGCGTGGCTCTCGTTCCTTCGATTGCCATTATGGCTTACGCTGAATATCTGGTGTTCTCTCCAGAAGTGTCGTCGGGGGTGTTTACATTCACTCCAGGCTATCCTGTGATGTTTCTCGGTGTGTTCTTCTTCTTGCTGCTGGCTGGTCCGGGCAAGATTTCGGTTGACTACCTGATAGCCGTAAACATTGAGCGCAATAGGGAAGAAGACGAGGTGCTCGACAATGTGTAATGTGTTTATTTAAAAGAAAACCCAAATTCAACTACAGAGAACGAATAACAATATGAGTATAGCAGTATTGATTTCTGGCGGCGTGGATAGCGCAGTGGTGGTTCATAAACTGAAAGAGGAAGGACACGACGACCTCCAGTTGTTCTATATCCGTATAGGAATGGACACCGACGAGGGCGACTGTGCCGCAGAAGAAGATATTGAAATGTGTACGCTGATTGCCAAGAAATACGGCTTGCCACTTGAAGTGGTGTCGCTGCATCAGGAATATTGGGACAATGTGATGGAATATGCGCTCCGCGCCGTGAAGCAAGGGCTCACTCCAAACCCCGATATGATGTGCAACCGCATGATTAAGTTTGGCTATTTTGAGGAGCGCTGGGGCAAGGATTTCGACATGACTGCCACAGGGCACTATGCCAACACCGCATTCGTAGGCGATACCAAATATCTGGCAATGGCAGTTGACCCGGTGAAAGACCAGACCGACTTCTTGGCTCAAATCACCTACGAGCAGTTGCTGCACTTGATGTTCCCCATCGGCAATTTGCCAAAGGAGGAAGTGCGCCGCATCGCTCAAGAGGTGCATATGCCCAACGCCTACCGCAAGGACAGCCAAGGCATCTGTTTCCTCGGACAAATTAACTACAACGACTTTATCCGTCGCCACCTTGGCGTGAAGAAGGGACCGATTATTGAAATCGAAACAGGCAAAAAACTTGGCGAGCACAATGGATTCTGGTTCCACACCATCGGTCAGCGCAAAGGTCTTGGGCTGAGTGGCGGACCATGGTATGTGGTGAAGAAGAATGTGCAAGATAATGTGGTGTATGTGAGCAACGGCTATGGCACAGCCAAGCAATATGGCAAGGTGCTGCACCTCGACGAAATGCACTTCATTTCTGGAAATCCATGGGGTGAAACCACCGGGCCTGTGGAAATCATGTTTAAGAATCGCCACACTCCAATCCTCACCAAGGCTAAATTCACGCATCTCCACGATGGCGAATGGGTGATTGAGAGCGAAAACGATGTGCAAGGCATCGCTCCTGGTCAGTTTGCAGTGATTTACGACGCTCAAGGCCATTTGTGCTACGGTAGCGGCGTGATCACTGGGCAGAAAGTGGATTGATAATATTAACTCAAAAGATAAGATGATGGACAAGGTGGAATTGAAAGTGATGGGTATTACCTACAATCCTGTGCAGAGTGGGGCGTATGCGCTGCTGCTGCGCGAGGTGGACGGCCCATACCGTATCCCCATCGTGGTGGGTGTGGCTGAGGCGCAGTCGATAGCCATGCGATTGGAGAATGTGATACCTCCGCGTCCGATGTCGCACGATTTGATGGTGAGTATGTTTCACGCCTACGGCATTTCACTCGAAGAGGTGTTTATCTATAAATTCAGCGAAGGCATATTCATGAGCGAATTGCGCTTGAGCAACGGTGAGCGAGAAATTAGTTTGGATTCCCGCACCAGCGATGCCATAGCACTGGCGTTGCGCACTGGCTCACCCATCTTCACCACACCGGAAATCGTGAAGAAAACCGGCATTTTCATGGAAGAGAAAACCGACAGCCCGATAGTTCACAAAAAGCATCAGAAGCTCGAAGATTTCAGCGTGGAGGAACTTGAAGAGCGTATGCACCGCTTTGTGGAGCAAGAGGAATACGAACTGGCGGCGGAAATCCAGAAAATCATCAAAAAGAAGACATCTTCTAACCCCGACGAAGAAACTAAAAACATAAATAAATAAACAAGATGAAAAACTTAAAGTTTAGATTAATTGTGATGAACTTCCTGCAGTTTGCTGTATGGGGAGCATATCTCACATGTATGGGCAACTACCTCGGAAAAGCGGGTATGGGTGCCGAAATTTCTTGGTTCTATGCAATTCAAGGTATAGTGTCGATTTTCATGCCAGCCCTGATGGGTATTGTGGCTGATAAGTGGATTCAACCACAGCGTTTGCTCGGTATTTGCCACCTTTTGTCTGGTGCAGGCATGATTGCCCTGTTTATGATGGGACAGGCTTCCGACACCCCCGACAAGGCAATGTTTATTGCCACCTACACCTTCAGCGTGGCGTTCTATATGCCTACGCTTGCGCTGTCGAACACTGCAGCGTTTACCATTCTTAAAAACAACGGAATGGACACAGTGAAAGACTTCCCACCAATTCGTGTGTTTGGCACCGTAGGTTTCATTGCCACTATGTGGTTTGTGAACTGTGCCACTTGGCATGATGGAAACTTTGGCTTCACCATTGGCGAAGACCTCACCAAGTTCCAACTCACTCACTTCCAGTTCCTCGTGTCGGGCGTTTTGGGTGTGATTCTGTTTGCTTACTGCATGACCTTGCCACAATGTAAACTCGTGAAAACTGAAGGTCAGTCACTCGCTCAACAACTGGGTTTGGACGCATTCAAACTCTTCAAGCAAAAGAAGATGGCTTTGTTCTTCATTTTCTCAATGCTTTTGGGTATGTCGCTCCAAGTGACCAACGGTTTTGCCACTCCATTCCTCACCAGCTTCAAGGGCTCAGACGTGGCTGAAATCGCCAACTCATTTGCTGCCAACAATGCCACTATGCTCGTGTCGCTCTCACAAGTGGCTGAAGCACTTTGCATCTTGCTCATTCCATTCTTCTTGCGCCGCTTCGGCATCAAGATTGTGATGCTGATTGCCATGTTTGCATGGGTGTTCCGCTTCGGCTTCTTCGGTTTGGGTAGTCCAGACTTCCCAGGCGTGCTGCTCTTTATCCTCTCATGCGTGGTTTATGGCGTGGCATTCGACTTCTTCAACGTGTCGGGTGGTCTGTTCGTTGACAAGGAGTGCGACCCAAGTGTTCGCGCTTCAGGTCAAGGTTTGTTCATGCTCATGACCAACGGTCTGGGTGCAACAGTCGGCACACTCGCCGCTGGCGAAGTTATCAACCACTTCTGTGCTTGGAATGAAAACGGCTATCTGATGTCAATCAATCCTGGCGGCTGGCAAAATGCCTGGTTCATTTTCGCAGGCTTTGCTCTGGTAGTGGCTATCGCGTTCATGTTCCTGTTTAAGTACAAACACGAGCCTGAAGCAAAATAAAATGAATTGATATAGATTAGGTGCTACTCCCCGAAGCAGCATCTAATCTCTAATTTCTAACATCTAATTTCTTACTCAATATGCATCGCTTTTACGACCCCAATATTGCCACCACGCTCCAACTCTCCGAAGAAGAATCGAAGCACTGTGTGCGTGTGTTGCGCTTGACGGAAGGTGATGAGATTGAGGTGGTAGATGGCGCGGGCAACCTCTACCTCTGCAAAATAGCCATGGCGCACCCCAAGCGATGTGCCGTGGAGATTGTGGAGCACAAGGAGTGCCCACCGCACTGGGGGCATCAGATAGTGTTGTGTGTGGCACCCACCAAAAACCTCGACCGTATGGAAGATATGGCCGACAGGGTGACTGAAATGGGTGTGGACCGCATCATTCCGCTGCTGTGCCGCAACAGCGAGCGAAAAGTGCTGAAAACCGAGCGCTTACAGAAAATTCTGGTTTCCGCCATGAAGCAGTCGCTCAAGGCGCAGTTGCCGCAGCTCGATGAACTCACACCGTTCAAGCAGTTGATGCAGATGCCGTTTGAGGGCAATAAGTATATCGCCTATTGCGATATGATGCTGCCTCGTGAGCAGCGCCGCGTGCTTTCGAAGGAGTATCGCCCCGGAGCTGACACGATGATTATTATCGGTCCAGAAGGCGATTTCAGCCCCGAAGAAGTGGCGATGGCGCTTGATGCTGGTTTTGTGCCCGTGTCGCTTGGCGAAAGCCGATTGCGCACCGAAACCGCCGCCATGTTTGCAGTGGCCACCTGCCACGCTTTAGATATGAACAAGGATTAATAAAACAGTAGAAATGATTATAGACCAATTGCAAGCCTCGACTTGCGGAAACTTTTTCCTGCTCGCAGGACCCTGTGTGATAGAAGGGGAGGAAATGGCACTCGAAATTGCCGAAAAGGCAGTTGCCATCACCTCGGAACTGGGCATTCCCTATGTGTTTAAGGGAAGCTATCGCAAGGCGAACCGTTCACGCATCGACTCGTTTACAGGTATCGGCGATGAAAAGGCATTGAAAATTTTGCGTAAGGTGCGCGACACATTCGGCGTGCCAGTAGTTACCGACATTCACACTGCCGACGAGGCCGCTATGGCTGCGCAGTATGTGGATGTGCTCCAAATTCCTGCCTTCCTCTGCCGTCAGACCGATTTGCTCGTGGCTGCCGCTCGCACAGGCCGCATGGTGAACATCAAGAAAGGGCAGTTCCTTTCGCCCGAAGCCATGCAGTTTGCCGTGCAGAAAGTGCGCGATGCAGGCAACGCCGACGTGGCAATCACCGAGCGCGGCACCACATTCGGCTATCAAGACCTGATAGTGGACTACCGTGGCATTCCCACCATGCGTGCTTTCGCCCCAGTGATTGTGGATATCACACACTCGCTCCAGCAGCCCAATCAGAATGCAGGCGTGACTGGCGGTCGCCCCGAACTCATCGAGACGGTGGCTCGTGCCGCTATCGCATCGGGTGCCGATGGCTTGTTTATTGAAACGCATCAAAACCCATCTGTGGCAAAGAGCGACGGTGCCAACATGCTTCGCCTCGACTTGCTCGAAGGATTGCTTCAGCGTCTGTCGGTGCTGAAGAAAGCCGTGAATCAAATCGATAACATCAAATAATAACTCAAGAATATATGACACAAATCAAGTATCTGTTTCTGTCCCTTGCGCTTTTGGCTTGCGGGTGGAATGCTGTGGCTCAAACTACCGACGAAGATGCGGCGTTGAAGCAAAAAATCAACGCGGCCGTGATGAATGTTTACGACCAGCAGCTTGAAAAAGAGCCGGGCGACTACGCAACACGTTTTGCGCGCTCGTATCAGTACTTCTACAATAGTCAAATAGATGAGGCACTTGCCGACATCACCAAAACTATCACCGACTGCCCAGATCAGGATCGTGAAGTGCTTTACGATGCGCTTCTGCTTCGTGCCAAGATTTACGACAAGAAAAATGAATTAGATAGCGAATTTGCCGATTTAAAGCGTGCTTTTGCCATCAATTCCTCAAATCCGAATGTAATCGACATGATTGCGAAATTGGCGCTCAAGCGTGGCGATTACGCTACGGCTGAAACCAACTTTAATGCCATTCTGCGCATGTCGCCTCAAAACTACGACGCGCTCTACGGATTGGCTCGTGTGGCTGCTAAGACCAACGACTACGCCAAGGCACAGGAATACTGCGACCGTGCTGTGAAGCTCTTCCCAGCCGAGCCACAGGTGTATATCAACCGTGCAGAAGTGTTTATCATGCTCGGACAGTATAAAGTGGCTGCGCAAGACATCATTTTGGCAATGAGCGTGGGCAACGATGAGAACAAGGCGATTTCTGCGCTTGTGAACATGAGCGACGAGCACTACGACGATGTGATGAATGCGCTTCAAAACTCAATCGACAATGCGCCATCGGTAGGCACGTTCTACTATCTGCGCTACTCCATCGCCATGCGTCAGCTCCACTACAGCCAGGCATTGCGCGACCTCAAGCAAATCATCAGCAAAAACATCTACGACGACTACACCATCTACGCCGATGCCGCACGTTGCCAGTTTGAAATTGGCCAGTTCGCACCAGCGTTGATTAATATCGACAAGGCTTTGGCTAAAAACCCAAGCGATATAGCGTCGCTCGTTCTAAAGGCTCGCATCATTGAGCACAATGGCGCAGGCAAAAACTACGATGAGGCTCTTGGCGTGCTTGCCCGCGCATCGCGCATCAATGCCACCGACCCATCTTTGCTTTTGACACAAGCCCGCATCTACCTCGCTCAACGCAAGCAACCAGAGGCACTGGAGGCACTCAACAAGGTGATTAAGGCAAATCCTGCCAACAATGAGGCACTCTTGCTTCGCGGCTGGGTGTATAAATATCGTATGCGCAATGCCGAGGCTGCACTTGCCGATTTCGGCATGATGCTCAAAAACGGCAGCGACATGACCAGCTTGAAAGGTTTTGCACTCCACGAACTTGGCCGTGACGATGAAGCAAGAAAGTGGGCGCAAGACAATATTATGCAAGCGTCGCTTCCCGGTGGGCAAGCCTACGCTATCGCATCGTCGCTCCTTTCCGACATTGGCGACAACGACCAAGCGCTCCGCTACCTCGAAAGCGCATTGGCAAACGGCTATGGCAGCCTCTATGAAGTGTGCATCAGTGAAGACCCTTATGTGAACCTGAAACTCGTGCGTCGTCACCCCGACTTCAAAACGCTCGTCGACCGCTTCACCCAAAACTTCACCGAACACGAATAACCACGTCGCCCCCCTCCGCCCTCCACGGAGTCAAGCGAAAAAACATCCAAAGCTCTCTTTTCACCCCCTTAACTGAAAAGAGAGCTTTTTCACAAATCACCCCACCCAAATAGAGGACCACCCCTAATTTGAAAAGTCCACAGGCAAACAGCTCCACAATTCCACAATTCCACAATTCCACGAATGCTCGAATCTTCGAATCTTCGAAATTTCGAATACCCTCAACAACTTCCAAGAAACCAAGTTGTCACCTCATCCACCATCATCTCTCGTCCGACTTCTCTGACCTGTCTGACTTGTCCGACACTCCCAAAGCCCCCTGTCTCGTTGACCTGTAGACCCGTTGTCTCGTTGACTTTTTTTCAAAAAATGGCAATTTTTTGAAAAAACACCCCTGAAAAATTTGTAGATTCAGAAAAAAGCAGTACCTTTGCATCGCAATTAAGCAACAGGGCGTTTAGCTCAGCTGGTTCAGAGCATCTGCCTTACAAGCAGAGGGTCGGCGGTTCGAATCCGTCAACGCCCACAAAAGAGAGACTCGACTAACAAGTCGGGTCTTTTTTTATTCCCCTCACCGAAAAAAGTCGGACCTGTCCTAATTATAATTGGTGCCAAATTGGGTTTGAATGGATTAAATTGGTGTTTTCTGTTGGTGGGTTGTTTGTAGTAATTTGTGGTAATTTGTGGCTGATTTTTTGTTTAATCTCGTTGAATCTGTGTGAGACATAAAGTGTGAGCAAAGTGTGGTTTACCCCCTTTTTGGCATTGTGTGTGCCCTGTCTGACTGTTATCTTCGCGCTACACAATCAAAACATCTGATGTCTAACATCTAACGTCTAATTTCTCAATCGGCTTTCGGGTGTTTCGGGTGTTTCAGGTGTTTCAGGTGCTCCGAAAAAAAAGACCCGGCTGCGGTGGGGAGTCGGGTCTTGGGTTGGGATTATTCGTGATTGGGATTATTCGCGGGTGGGGATTTCGGTGGATTTCCACAGGCCGTGCAGGTTGCAGTATTCATACACTGCCTTCACTTTCTCACCGCAGTCGCAATACACGGCTTCTGCTGGCTTGGCTGGGTCGAGGTGAATGATTTTCAGGCCGCAGCACGATTCCACCGCCACGAAGCAGATGTGGTGCTCTGGAGTCATAGGGTGGGGCACTGAACTGACGGTGATTTTGAGTTTGCCATCTTCTTGGCGAGTGACTACTGGCACGTGTTTCTCTGCCGCGCCGTCGGTCTGCATAGCGTTGAGGTGCAACATTGGTTTTCCGCAGCACACTGGCACCACGCCCGAATCTTCAATCACGGCAAACACATTGCCGCAAATAGGACATTTATAAAACTTAGCTTCCATAATTTTGATGTTTAAATGGTTTATAATAAGGTGAATACATCTCTCATTCAGCAAATTTACACATTTAGATTCAGAATACCAAATCTCACCACATGAAATCGACACGAATTTACATTTTTTTGATTAACTTTGCGGTATGAAACGAATTTTATATGCAGTGGCTCTGCTTGCTGTGGTTTTCGGCATATCGCAATATGCGAAAGCACAGGAGAAAGAGTATATTCAGGTGGATTGGTATCCGCTGCTCACCGACAGTGTGGGGTGGAACATCACCAGTGGCGGACTTGCTTTTGGCTTCGTGGATGGAATTTCGACAGAAGCGGATGTGAAGATGGGCAAGTCGTTTGAAATATCGTGGCTCAACGTGATAGGCGCAAAATACAACACAGGCCATGGCCAGCGCATCAGCGTGGGTGTGGGCTTGGATTGGAAAAACTATAAATTAGGCTCGGCGGAGCGTTTCGGCTTGGGTGAAAATGGGTTGACCGTAGGTCCTTACCCTGCCAATGCCAAGTCTTGCAAATCGCGCCTGAAGGTGTTTGCGCTCGAACTGCCCATTATCTTCCGTCAGCGCATCGGAAGCCATGTGGATGTGTTTGTGGGCGAAATCACCAATTTCAATGTTCATGCCAGCGTGCTTACCGAGTATGAGGGCGCAGAAGGCAAGGTGAAGGAAACTACCAGCAAGGGTATTCACCAATCGCCTGTCACTTTCGACGCCATTGCTGGCGTGAATTACCGAAAAGTGGGCGCGTATGTGAAATACAGCCCTTGCCGAGTGATAAAAGACGGCTTCGGACCTAAAATTCGCACCCTTTCTGTGGGCTTGGTGTTGGGTTTGTAAGCGAAATTTGTGGGCGTTTCATTTGCTAATTCGCCCTAATTCCCTTAACTTCGCATAATAATTTCTGAAAAAAATAAAAATTACATAATGAAGAAAATTCTTTTCCTTTCGCTTGCTGCCATGGCGATGCTCTGTGCTTGTACGGGCGGCAACAAATTTAAAGTTTCGGGTAATGTGGAAGGCGCTGCCGACACCACCAACCTTTACCTTGAAGTGGCCAATAATGGCAACTGGTTTATTCTCGATTCCACAACCACCAGCGGTGGCGGCTCGTATAGCATTTCATACGACGCTCCAGAATATCCCAACATCTATCGTTTGCGCTGTGCCGACAAGTCGATTTACTTTACAGTTGACAGCATTGAGAGCATCACCATCGACTCTAAGTTGAAAACTTTTGACAAGGACTTCAACATCGACGGCACCGAACACGCAAAGCAAATCAACAAGATTGAAAAAGAAGCCATCGAATATGCGAAGGAAGGCACTCCAGAAGCAAAGATTGAGGCATGGAAGAAGCAACTCGCCAATCAGATTCTCGCTGATGAATACGGCTCAGGCATCGTGGCTTACTTCATTATCAACAAATACATCAACGGTCACCCTCTGTTCGACCCAATGAACGACAGGGATATGAAGATTATTGGCGCTGTGGCAAACGCATTCAACTCATACCGCAAAGACGATCCACGCACTCAATACCTCGTGAATATGACGCTTGAGGCTCAAAAACGCCGCCGTGCAGCCGCCGGCATTTCGGGTGGCACACAGATTCAGGCAGAGGTGGTGAAACTCTTCGACATCACTTTGCAAGACAGCAAGGGTGTGGAGCACTCGCTTGCCAAAGTGGCATCGCAAGGCCGCGTGGTGCTGCTCAACTTCACCATGTACGACCAATCGTTCTCTCCAGCGTTCAACAAGGTGCTCAACGACCTCTACACCCAATATAAGGGACGCGTGACCATCTTCCAAGTAGGTTTGGACCAAACCCTCGGCGCATGGCGTGATGCCGCTAAAAACATTCCTTGGATTGCCGTTTACGACCCAGCAGGCGAGGCATCGAAGTATGTGCAGCAATATCAAGTGTATAGCATTCCTACCTCATTCATCATTGACAAGAATGGCGAAATTCAGGAACGCATTCAAGACCCACTTGAATTGAAGAAAGCAATTCAAAAATATCTGTAATATTCAGATTCTTCAAGATAAAGCAGGAGGGTGCACTCAATTAAGAGCGCACCCTCCTGTGGTTTTATTTGTGTTAATGTGTAGGTGATTACAATTGAAGCATACCGAAGGCACGTCGCTATGTTATTTTAGAGGGATTGCCAGAAGTTGAGGTAGTGGTTTGCCACTACTGAGGCAGCGTTGTGCTTTACCACGAAATCGCGGCTGTCGTGGCTCAATTTTGGCAGCAGAGCCTTGTTGCTGACAATCCAGCGGAGTTTTTCCTCGATGTCGCCCTCTGGAGTGGGGCGCACGTTGATGATGGGGTGGTTGGTGGTTTCGCCAATCAAATCGTAATATTCAGGTTCTGCGCCCGATACTGCCACCAAGCCTTGCGCCATGGCGAGAAGTGCGTTGGTGGCTGGCGTGTAGGAGTAGAGTTGGTCGAGCAGCACATGGCTGCGGTTCATGCGGCGCACATACTCGTCGTAGGGCAGATTTTCCACACGCTCAATCTCGCACAGGTTGGGCATTTCACGATGCACATTTTCAAGTGCTGCGAGCAGGCGGTCGGTGCCTTTCAGAATGTTGCGGTCGCGCTGAACACCGATGAAGAATCGCACCTTTTCGGGCTCTTCGTCAATGAAGTGTGGCGTAAGATTATCCACATCAATCGGCAGCCCCGCGTGAATCACCTTATCGCCCATAATCGGTGCGTAAGCCACATAATATTCCCACAGGCATGCCACCACGCCATCAATGCGCTCCAGCACATAATCGCTGTGGCGCTTCATGAAGTCGGCTTTCCAGTTGTCTTCCTCATATTCCACATATTCCTTCGATTGGTAGAATGGCGATGGCTCGTTGCCAATCATGTAGTCGCTGTAGCGGTATGTTTTGCCGTCGAAGCAAGCGTGGTAGTACACATAATCGGTGCCGAGTGCCGAGAGCGCAATCTTACCGTTATGCTTTTTCAGATAGTCGAAAATGGGTCTGATGCGCCATGGCTTCAGTTGCAAGAAAATAGGGTTGGATAGTTCCACAATGTCGAAACCACGCATCTTGTGCAGGTTCGTCAAGAGTTTCGCCACATATTGCACAGCCCCGATTTTGCCGGGATTGCGTCGCAAGTCAATGTCGCGGCTGGTGTTCATCCACCCCGAACCGTTAGATGCAACAATGGCGTGATGCCCCATCTTGCGCAGTTGCTGTGCCAGACAATGGTGCATATTGCTCGCGTCGCCTACAAATAGAATTTTCATCACCTCAAAGTTAGCGATTTTTCCGTTATTTTGCAAAAAATGATATTGCGCAAGCCCTTGCAGAGTGTGGTGTGTTCTAAAAGATAGTTGGTGCGGAGGAAATGTGTATGGCAAGTGTTGCTTTAGTCAAAAAGAAACACTAACTTTGCGTGTTATTTAATCAAAAACGATTTTGTGAAAAAAATGAAAGTTGCTATTGTTGGCGCCAGCGGCGCAGTTGGACAGGAATTTATGAGAGTGCTCGATGAGCAAAACTTCCCAATCGACGAGCTCGTGCTCTTCGGTTCGGAGCGTAGTGCTGGTCGTATATTCACTTTCCGTGGCAAAGACCACGTGGTTCAGCTGTTGCAGCACAACGACGACTTCAAGGGTATAGACATCGCGTTTGTGTCGGCAGGTGCTGGCACAGCAAAGGAGTTTGCACCCACTATCACCAAGTTCGGCACCATTATGATTGATAACTCAAGTGCCTTCCGCATGGACGACGATGTGCCATTGGTGGTGCCTGAAGTGAACGCCGAAGATGCGCTCTGCACTCCACGCAACATCATCGCCAACCCTAACTGCACCACCATTCTGATGGTGGTGGCATTGAAACCACTCGACAATATTTCGCACATCAAGAATGTGCAGGTTTCCACCTATCAGGCAGCCAGTGGCGCCGGCTTGGAGGCGATGGACGAACTTGCGCTCCAATTCTCAGAAATTGCAACCAATAAGGACACGGTGACCGTTCGCCATTTTCAACACCAGTTGGCATATAATGTGATTCCACACATCGATATGTTTATGGATAATGGCTACACTCGCGAGGAAACCAAAATGTATAACGAAACACGCAAAATCATGCACTCAGATATCCGCGTGAGTGCCACATGTGTGCGTGTGCCAGTGATTCGTGCGCATAGCGAGTCGGTGTGGATTGAGACCGAGCGTCCAATCACTCCCGACGAGGCACGCCGCGCACTGATGGGAGCCCCAGGTGTTACTGTGGTAGATAATCCATCATGCAACGAATATCCTATGCCTCTTTACGTTAACCGTCAAGACCCTGTGTATGTGGGCCGTATTCGTGAAGACTACAGTAGCGACAATGGCTTGACATTCTGGGTGGTGGGCGACCAAATCAAGAAAGGCGCAGCCCTCAATGCGGTGCAAATCGGACAATACCTTTACCAAAAGGGCGTGTTCAATAAAAAGTAAGAACAAAACAAATATTAATAGTAGAATGCTTTTCATAGTAAGTAACACAATTATTTAGAAACTGCTAATTTTTTTCAAAAAACGAAAGCCGCGTCACTCGTGAGAGCAACGCGGCTTTTGATGCTTTTTGGGAGAGGGGTGGGGGTTAGAAGGTGGAGTTGCCGTTGTGGTCGATGTAGCCCCATTTGCCGTTTTTTCTTACGGCTGCCACGCCATTGCTGAAGCGGTAGCTGCTGCTAAGCATGTCGCCTGACACGCATGATGGGGTGTAGTCGTATTTGCATGGAATGGCTTGGGTGCCGTCGGGCTTGATGAAGCCGAATTTCTTGTCGGCAGAGTTGAGCGCCACGCCTTCGTAAACGGGACCTTCAACCTTGAACGCTGGGCGCACCATCATCTTATCCATTAAGCGATAGACGGTGATTGATTCGGTGCCTACGAAGTCTTCCGCTCCTGAAAGGGTGTAGCCTTCGTGGAAGTCGGCGATAAATTTAGGCATTGCAATCTCATCGGTGTAGTAGCGCATAGGTATCACCTCTGTGCCAGTGGTGTCGATGAAGCCGTATTGCTGTTCGTTGGAAGTGAACCATGCCATGCCTTCGTGGAAGTCGCCAGTTTTCAAACCCTCTTTGCAAGAGAAAAGCACATTGCCTTTGACGTCGATGTAACTGTATTCGTAGGGGAATTGCGCATCGGCATTGTCTTCCTTATATATAGCCACTGCGGCTTTGCCCTCGCTGAATGGATTGGCGGCATCGTATTTGCAGGGCACCACCTCTTCGCCTTGCTTATTGATGTAGCCATACTTGGCATTGCCTTCATCGTCCATCTTCACCACGCAAGCCAAACCGTCGTGGAACGCATAGTTGAGCATACCTGCATCGGTAACGAAGTATTTTGCGCCGTCGAGCACCTTATTGCCCTGCTTGTCGATAAATCCCTGGTATTCGTCGTTGGCAACCCATGCGAGTCCTTCGCTAAAGTCGGCAGCCTCGTCGTAGATATAATCCACCACCAGTTTGCCTTCCTTGTTCATGTATCCCCATTTCAGCACACGCTCGTAGTTGTGCTTCGCGCCAGAGGTTTCCTTTGCCACAGGCACCATACCCTCGCTGAAGTTGCGGATATAGCCGTTGTCGCGGAAAAATCCGTAGTCCTCACGGTCGATGCACACATCGTATTGCTTCGGAATGCTGCAAGTTATCACTTCTTTGCCTTCGCTGCTGATATAGCCCCATTTGCCGTCTTTCAGCACGGCAGCCATACCATCGTGGAAAGTTTGTACCACATCGTATTGCTTCACTGCGTTGCAGAAGTCGGGTGTGAGCTCCACATTTTGAGCTTTGGCTCCCCAAGCGCAGGCAAGTGCTACGGAAAGGCAGATTGCTCCTTTTGAAAACTTATTCATCGTATTTCTATTTTGTTGTTATCGATTTTCTTGGTTTGACTTGCAGTTGCCGTTTTGGTTTAAGACTGAAAGCCAAATTATTTGATGTGTGTGCCTTGGCTGAGGTCGCCGAGGCTGCTTGCATGGGTGATAATCACCTCTTTCACGCCATTGTCGATGGTGGAGAAAGCGTTGTCGAGTTTTGGAATCATGCCATCGGTAATCACGCCCTCGCTTTTCAATGCCTCATATTCGCTGCGGTTGAGCGATGGAATCACGCTGTCATCATCGTCGGCATCACGAAGCACACCACGCTTTTCGAAGCAGAAAACCAGCGTCACATCGTAGTATGGCGCAAGCCCTTTGGCAGTTTCGGCTGCGATGGTGTCGGCGTTGGTGTTGAGGATATGACCTTGCCCATCGTGGGTGAGTGGAGCCATCACAGGCACCACGCCATTCTCTATGAGCGAGGAGAGTGCCTTGCCATCCACTTTTTTCACATCGCCTACCCATCCGTAGTCCACCGTCTTAACGGGGCGCTTTTCGCTGAGAATCACATTCATGTCGGCACCGCACAAGCCTATGGCGTTGGTGCCATTCGCTTGCAGGAGCGTGACCACACGCTTGTTTACCAAACCGGCATAAACCATGGTCACCACATCAATCATCTTATCGTCGGTGATGCGACGGCCTTCCACCATGGTGGTTTCGATGCTGAGAGCGGCGGCGGTTTTCGTAGCTAACACGCCTCCACCGTGCACCATCACCTTGCGGCCTTCCAGTTTAGAAAGGTCGCTGATAAACTGGTTGAGGGCAACGGGGTTTTCCACCACCTTGCCCCCAACCTTTACCAGAAGGAGTTTTTGTTTTGTCATCGTTATTTCTCTTCCATAGAATGTGGGCGTGACGCTTATTCAGCGCCAAACTCCATAAGGTAAGCCTTGATAAACTCGTCGATGTCGCCGTCCATCACACCATTCACATTGCTTGTCTGATAGTTGGTGCGGTGGTCTTTCACACGGCGGTCGTCGAACACATAACTGCGAATTTGGCTACCCCATTCAATTTTCTTCTTTGAGTCTTCCACTTTGCGTTGCTCTTCCTGACGGTGTTGCAACTCCTTGTTGTAGAGGATAGACTTCAAGTTGCGGAGCGCGTTTTCGCGGTTCTTTGGCTGGTCGCGGGTTTCGGTGTTTTCAACCAAAATCTCCTCTTCCTCGCCAGTGTATGGGTCTTTGTACTGATAGCGAGCGCGCACACCCGATTCCACCTTATTCACATTCTGACCACCAGCACCACCGCTTCGGAAAGTGTCCCAAGTGAGGCGTGCAGGGTCAATTTCAATCTCGATGGTATCGTCGATGAGCGGAGTCACAAACACTGATGCGAACGAGGTCATACGCTTGCCTTGGGCATTGTATGGCGACACACGCACCAAGCGGTGCACACCGTTCTCGCTCTTCAAATATCCGTAGGCAAATGCGCCTTCCACACTGATAGTTACCGATTTGATGCCGGCTTCATCACCGTCGATGAGGTGTTCGATAGATGTTTTGTAGCCGTGGCGTTCGCACCAGCGCAAGTAGAGGCGCATCAGCATTGATGCCCAGTCTTGACTTTCGGTGCCGCCTGCTCCTGAATTGATTTTCAGGATAGCGTCCATCTTGTCTTCCTCGCCGCGCAGCATATTGCGCAACTCCAGTTTCTCAATCTTGTCTTTAGCCACGCTGTAGAGGTTGTCGAGTTCTTCTTCCGAGATTACGCCTTCCTTCACGAAGTCGAATCCCACTTCCACTTCACCCACAGCTTGCTCCACTTCCTTGCAACTGTCGATCCAGAAGCGCAGCATTTTTATTTTTTTCATTTGTGCTTCGGCAGCCTTTTGGTCGAGCCAGAAGTCGGGCACATGTGTGCGTAATTCCTCTTCTTCTACTTCAATTTTCTTGCTGTCGATGTCAAAGATACCTCCTCAACGCATCCGAGCGTTCTTGTATCTCTTTTAATTGTTCTTGTGTAATCATCTGAGCTCAATGATTTGTGTTGTTAATACTATGTTTATTTAATTCTAAAAGTCAAATTTATTTTAGGAGAGGCACAAGTATCGTCTTAACTTCTTCAACTCCCTAACTTCTTAACCTCTGTGTAAGAAATTTTACTTTTTTTCAGCGGCTGCGTAAACTGCATCGATGAGTTTAGCGTAGCGCTTGTTGATTACCTTACGGCGGATTTTCAGCGTGTTGGTGAGTTCGCCAGTTTCCATAGTGAATGGGCGAGGCATCAAGATGAAACGCTTGATTTGTTCGTAACTGGCAAGGTCTTTTTGCCATTCGTTGATGCGCTGTTCCATCATTTTGCGAATATCCTTGTTGTTCACCAAGTCGGCGATGTCAGTATATTCGATTTTTTTCTTTTTAGCGTAGGCTTTCAGCGCATCGAAAGAAGGCACGATGAGTGCTGACACGAATTTTCTGCCATCGCCAATCACTGCGGCTTGCTCAATAAAGAGGTCTTGACCGAGGCGAGTTTCAAGCACTTGTGGTGCGATATACTTGCCGTTGCTGGTCTTGAAAAGGTCTTTCAAGCGCTCTGTGATAATGAGTTGGTCGTGTTCGTTGATAGCGCCACAGTCGCCTGTGTGGAACCAGCCATCTTTGTCGATTGCCTTAGCGGTTTCCTCAGGCTTGTGGTAGTAGCCCTTCATAATAGTAGGGCCTTTTACCAGAATTTCGTTCTCGTCGCCGATTTTCACCTTCACGCCAGGGATAGGAGTGCCGATAGTGCCTAATTCCCAGTTGGTGTCGGGCACAAACGATACGGTGGCGGTGGTTTCGCTCAATCCGTAGCCAATGATGATAGGCAGACCAATCGAGCGCAGAAATTCGGTGATATTGTCGGAGAGCATAGCGCCAGCGGTAGGGAAGAGGTGTGGCTGCTCGAACCCGATAGCGGAGCGAAGGCGGCTATACACCTTCTTGTCGAAGTATTGATACTGCTTTTCAAGCAGCATTGGCACCTTCTTGCCAGTTCGCACATATTTCATCTCACGCTTTTTAGCCACGGCTATTGCACGCTTGAAAAGCATTCTTACCATAGGTGCGGCATTTTCCACATTGTTGACAATAGCGGTATATACCTTTTCCCAGAAGCGAGGCACGCTACACATGCAAGTGGGGTGAACCTCCTTCACCGTCTTTTGAATTTCCTTAGGATTGTAGTTGATCACAATGCGAATGCCATTTGCAAGGCAAACAACGCTCCAACCCAATTCAAAGATATGGCTAAAGGGCAAGAAACTCAGCGACAAGTCGGTTTCGTCGTTCAGGCTTGGAATGCGCATGTTGTGCGCCAGAATGGCGGCGTTGAAGTTGGAGTGGCAGAGCATCACACCCTTGGGCATGCCAGTGGTGCCGGATGTGTAGATGAGCACCATCAGGTCGGATGGCAAAGCACTCTCTTTGCGCTTGTTCAGAAGTTCAACGTCGGCATCTTCGCCCCAGTCGAGAAATTCTTCCCAAGTCATGCTGATTTTATCGTCGGCACGCTTCTCAACGAGCGGATTGAAGGTGACCACATATTTCAGTGACGGACATTCGTCAACGATTTCCATTGCAATGTCGTATTGCTGTTGGTCGCCCACGAACAGCACGAGAGTCTGTGCATCGTTAATGATGTAGGTTGCTTCACTCTTGCTGCTGGTGGCATAGATGGGAACAGCCACGCCACGGTTGTAGTATGCGGCAAAGTGAGTGGTCAGAATTTCGGGGCAGTTTTGGGAGAAGATTGCCACCTTGTCTTCCACATCCAAACCTGCTTTATATAGCGATTTAGCTTCTCGTTCAATATTGGTTTTGAACTGGTTCCAAGATATGGACATCCATTCCTGGGTTTTGTAATCACGGAAACGGAGAGCCTCGCGGTCGCCGAATCTACGAGCTTGAGTGCTGATGAGTTCAACTAATTCGTTTACCATCTTTTGTAGTTATTGATTTTCCACTACAAATTTACTCAAATTCCCCTTAATAGTAGTTAAATCCTCGCTTATATTAACATCAATTCCAATAATGCCGTAAAAAAAACCAATTATTAACACTTTGCCACAGCACCCTCTGAACCACTATTCTTTCTTTGTTTTTTGGTGGTTTTTGGCAGAGTGTTGCAGATTTTTCATATATTTGTAGGAGTGAAACATTTTACCTTCGTAAGAATACAAAAAAAATGAAGATATGAATGCGATGAAATCTATTTTGCTGTCGGCATTGGTGTGCGGTGGCATTTCTTCGGCTTTTGCCGATGTGGTGACTCCTGAATCCACAGGCTTTAAGTTTACCGACACGAAAGTGGTGCCCACCACATCCATTAAAAATCAAAGCGAGACAGGCACTTGCTGGTGCTTTTCGGTGGTGGCTTTCCTCGAAAACGAGATTATCCGTACTTCTGGCAAGAGTGTGGATTTGAGCGAAATGTTTGTGGTGAGGAATCTCTATCCCGAAAAGGCGCAGAAGTTTATGCGTATGGAGGGCGAAATCCGCTTCAATCAAGGCGGTGGCGTGAAAGATGTGCTCTATGCTTGGGATAAATACGGCATGGTGCCCGAAAGCGTGTATTCGGGACTTAATTACGGTGAGGAGATTCACGACCACCTCGAACTCATTGCCGGTTTGAAGGGCTATTTGAAAGGCATTGTGGCGAAGCCCAGCAAACGCTATTCCACCGCATGGCTTCGTGGCGTGAACGGCATTCTTGACGCGTATCTCGGTGAGGTGCCCGAAAAGTTTGAAGTTGATGGCGTGGAATACACCCCAAAAACCTACGCAGACTCATTCGGCTTGAATATGGCTGACTACAAAGCATTCACCTCGTTTACACATCACCCATTTTATCAGGAGTTCATCATCGAGATTCCCGACAACTGGCTCTGGACACCCCTGATGAATGTGCCACTCGATGAAATGGAGCAAATCGTGGACAATGCCATCATGAACGGCTATTCCGTGGCTTGGGCTGCCGACATGAGTGAAAAGAGTTGGCAGTGGGACAACGGTTATGCCATTCTACCCCAACTCAAAACCGAGGCAAACATGACTGCCAAGGAAAAGGAAAGATGGAAACGTCTGCCCGATGCCGACCGTGAAAGTGTACTTTATGAATTTTTCGGACCACAACCCGAAATTGAGGTTACTCAAGAAGTTCGCCAGCAGATGTTCGACTCGTTTGAGACCGTTGACGATCACTTGATGGTGATTGTGGGGCTGGCAAAAGACCAGAAGGGCAACAAATACTACAAAGTGAAGAACTCATTTGGCACAAACCAAATTTACGATGGCTACATCTACATTTCAAGCGCATATTTCCGTGCCAAGACCATCGATATTATGGTGCATAAAGATGGCGTTCCAGCAAGTGTTCAATCAAAAATTGTCAAATAACGGTAATGTACGACATCGACGAAATATATTACGACGCAATCGACCTGCTGAAAGCCATGGTGGCAGTGCCATCGTTCAGCAGAGAGGAAAAGGCTGTGGCAGATGTGGTGGAACAGGCGATGACCAAGTTTGGGCTTTGCCCCAAGCGCTATGCCAACAATGTGTGGTGCCAAAGCCAAGATTTCTGCCCCGATAAGCCCACCATTTTGCTCAATGCGCATATCGACACGGTGAAGGTGGCAGAGGGTTGGCAACATTCGCCTTTCGCTGCCACTGAGGAAGATGATGCCATTTATGGCTTGGGAACAAACGATGATGGGGCTTCCGTGGTGTCGCTGATGGCGGCATTTAGGGCGTTGACCACCATGCTACAACCTTACAACCTTGTGTTTTTGGCTTCGGCAGAAGAGGAAGTGAGTGGCAAGAATGGCGTTGAGGCTGTGCTTCCGATGCTTCCACCCATTCACTTCGCATTGGTGGGCGAACCTACCAATATGCAGCCAGCCATTGCCGAGAAAGGGCTGATGGTGCTTGACGGCGAGATAAAGGGCGTGGCAGGTCATGCGGCGCGCAACGAGGGCGTGAATGCTATCTATAAGGCGATAGATGTGATTGACACGCTCCGCCATTTCCGTTTTGAAAAGGAGTCGGAAATGCTGGGACCTGTGAAGATTTCGGTCACTAAAATTGAGGCTGGCACCCAGCACAATGTGGTGCCCGACAAATGCACCATACTCGTAGATGTGCGCACCACCGATGTGTATTCAAACGAGGAAACCTTGCAGATACTGCGCGACGCTGTGCCTGAATGCACTCTCACGCCACACTCCACCCGACTGAATCCATCGGGCATTTGCGCATCGCACCCCGTGGTGGCTCGTGCCGAAATGTTGGGCAAAACGCCATTCGGATCGCCCACGCTCAGCGACCAGGCATTGATGCCATTCCCCAGCCTGAAAATGGGTCCTGGCGATTCGGCACGAAGTCACACAGCCGACGAATACATCAAACCGCTTGAAATTCGCCAAGCCATCGACGAATACATCATCATCCTCAACGGCCTCACGCTGTAGAGCGGATTTGGAATAAAAACAGTAAGGGACGCGATTTCGTTTATCGCGTCCCTTACTTGTATCATGTGATGTGGGGGGTTATTTCTTTTGTGCTGCTTTTGCTTTGTGCTTGGCGGCAATTTTTTCGTATTCGGTGTTGCCGGTGGTGAGCAGGGTGTTGTAGCGGGCGTCGTCGTTGATGAGGCGTAGCGCTTCTTGCAAATCCTTGTTGCTGTGGCTCACGATAATGCTGTAGGCACTGTCGTCGCTAAACACATCGCGGCAAATCAAGCCCTTCAGGAAGGTGTGGAACACATTCTTGCTGATATTGTATTGCTCCTCGTTGTATTTCACCTTTTCCTTTTCACCAGCAGCGATGAAATCTTTCATGTCAGCATCGGTAAGATGGAATTTCGCATCAAAATCCTTCACGCTCTTGTAGTTGGCTTTGAGTTCGGCACGGTGCTTGTCCACATAGTCGAGCGCGAATTGGTAAATCACGCCCTTGGCAAGCATGTCGCGGTAATATTTGCTGTATTCAGTGGTGTCGACTGGCACAAACACATCGGGCATGATGCCGCCACCGCCATACACGGTGCGCTTTTTCACCAGCGAGGTGTATTTGAGTGAGTCGTTGAACTGAATGCTATCGATGTTGTAGTATTCGCCAGCGTTGTAGCGGTCGAGCAAATCCTCGTCGTAGCCTTTCTTGTTGCCCTTGGTGTAAGGCTTCTGAATGCAGCGGCCCGATGGGGTGTGGTAGCGTGCCACTGTGAGGCGCATCATTGAACCGTCTTCAAACTTGATGGGGCGTTGCACCAAGCCCTTGCCAAACGAGCGGCGGCCAATCACCAAACCACGGTCCCAGTCTTGAATGGCACCAGCGAAGATTTCAGACGCGCTTGCACTATACTGACTCATCAACACCACCAGTTTTATATCTTTGAAATTGCCGTAACCGTTGGCTTTCGCTTCGTTGCGAGGCGAGTTGCTACCCTCGGTATATACAATCATCTGGTCCTTATCGAGAAATTCATTCACCATCTGAATAGCCGCATCCATATAGCCGCCGCCATTGTCGGATAGGTCGATAATCAACTGCTTCATGCCTTCCTTTTTCAACTTTTTCAGCGCGTCCATCATTTCCTTGTAGGTTTTTGCGCCGAAACTTGATATCTTCACATAGCCGGTTTTGCTGTCGAGCATGTAGCTTGCATCTACGCTGTGCAATGGAATACGGTCGCGAGTGATCACGAAGGTAATCAACTCAGGATTTGAGCCGCGCTTCACCTTCACAGTCACCTTTGTGCCTTTTTTGCCACGGAGTTTTTTCTGAATGTCGGTGTTTTTGAGTTTTACACCGGCAATGGTGGTGTCGTTCACAAAAATGATACGGTCGCCAGGCAGAATGCCCACACGCTCCGATGGACCGTTCACAATGGTTTGAATCACATAAAGCGTGTCTTGCTTCATGTTGTACTGTATGCCAATGCCTGAAAATTCGCCCTGAAGTGGTTCTTCCAATTCCTTGGTTTCCTTAGCGGTGGTGAAAGAGGAGTGAGGGTCGAGTTTTTCGAGCATACCCACGATGGCGTCTTCCACAAGTTTCTTTTCATCCACGGAATCGACATAGAGCGCATTGATTGCATATTCTGCGTTGAGCAGTTTTTGCAAGTTGGCAGGCATTCGTTGGCCCACAATGCAAGTGATGGTCAACGCCGCAAATGCGAAACAGATAAATCTTTTTTTCATATCTATACGGTTTTTATTGAGTGTAGATTGATTTGTATGCCTATGGTTTAAAAGTTTTCACTTTTTCCAGCATCTCGGTGCTGAGGTGCTCAGGCATATAATCCTTTATTTCTTTGTCAAATTTTAGCAATTCTCTAACAATGGTGGAGCTGATGTGGCTGGTGGCTGGTGAGGTGTAGAGCAGTACGGTTTCGATTCCCGACAGGCGCAAGTTTACCTCGGCGTTGCCTTTCTCGTATTCGAAATCGATGGTGTTTCTCACGCCACGGAGCAGACAGCAAGCGCCTACCTCTTTGGCGATATTCACCGTCAAGCCCTCGCTGCACACCACTTTCACTCGACTTTCGCCCTTGAACGCATCTTCAATGAGTCTTACACGCAAATCCACAGGCAGGAAGCCGTGCTTTTGGCTGTTGTGAACCACGGCAATCACCACCTCGTCGAAAATCGAGAGGGCGCGCATCACGATGGATTCGTGACCACGGGTGAAGGGGTCGAATGAGCCTTGAAAAAGGGCGATTCTCTTGTTTGCCATATCGCTATGCAGTGTTAGGTGATTAATGCAGTGTGATATCTTCCTCGTCTTCAATCACGAGGTTGTCGATGATAAATTCCTGGCGCTCCATGGTGTTTTTGCCCATGTAGAACTCCAACAATTTGTTTACAGTGTCTTCCTTGCGCAGATGCACGCGATCGAGCCTCATCTCAGGACCGATAAAGTCGGCAAATTCCTCAGGGTCGATTTCACCAAGACCTTTGAATCGTGTGATTTCCGCCTTGTCGCCAAGTTTGTTGATGGCGGTGATGCGTTCCTCATCGTTGTAGCAATAGTAGGTTTCGGGCTTCGTCTTTTTCGACTCCTTGCCACCGCTCTTGCGCTTTGCCTCCTTCTTGTTGCGAATACGGAAAAGTGGCGTTTGAAGGATATAGAGGTGTCCGGTCTTTACCAGTTCGGGGCAGAATTGCAGGAAGTAGGTGAGCAGCAAGAGGCGAATGTGCATACCATCGACATCGGCATCGGTAGCCACAATCACCTTGTTGTAGCGCAGTCCGTCGATGCCGTCCTCAATGTTGAGAGCGGCTTGCAGCAGTGCAAATTCCTCATTTTCCACCACCTTTTTCGCTGCCAGTCCGTAGGTGTTCAGCGGTTTACCACGAAGCGAGAACACGGCTTGAGTTTCCACATCACGGATTTTGGTGATAGAACCACTTGCCGACAGACCCTCGGTGATGAAGATGGAAGTTTCCTCACGGCGGTCGTTGTCTTTCGGTGCGCGTGTGTCGTTGAAGTGCACACGGCAGTCGCGCAGTTTGCTATTGTGGAGCGCCACTTTCTTGGCACGCTCACGAGCGGCTTTCGTGACGCCGGCAATGGCTTTACGCTCTTTCTCGCTTGCCAGAATCTTCTTCAGCATGATTTCGGCGGTGGTGGCATCTTTGTGGAGATAGTCGTCAAGTTCCTTTTTCACGAAGTCGTTGATAAACTTGTAGATTGTAGGACCGTCTTTCCACATCACACTACTGCCGAGTTTGATTTTGGTTTGCGACTCAAACACAGGCTCCTCCACCTTAATGCTGATGGCGGCAACCATACCGTTGCGAATGTCGCTGTATTCGAAGTTTTTTCCGTAAAACTCCTTGATGGTGCGCGACACCGCCTCGCGGAACGCAGTTTGGTGCGTACCACCCTGAGTGGTGTGCTGGCTGTTGACAAACGAATAAAATTCCTCGCCCACCTGTGCCGCATGTGTTACCACAATTTCGATGTCTTCGCCACGGAAGTGCATTATGGGGTAGAGAGGGTCGTTGGTCATGTTTTCCTTCAGCAAGTCGCTGAGACCGTTGCGTGAATGGTAGCGTTTGCCGTTGAAAATCAGCGTGAGTCCGGTGTTCAAGAACGAATAGTTCTTAATCATCGCCTCGATGATATGGTTGCGGAACTCGTAGTTTTTGAAGATGGTGGCATCGGGGGTGAATTTCACGAATGTGCCGTTTTCCTCATTTGGATCGGGCACGATGCCGCTCTCTTCCACCACAAGCCCCTGCTCATAGGTGACAGAGGCACTTTGACCGTCGCGTGTGGAGCGAATGTAGAAGTAACTTGAAAGTGCGTTCACAGCCTTGATACCCACGCCGTTCAGACCCACAGAGCGTTTGTAGTTCTTTGAGTCGTACTTGCCGCCGGTGTTCATTTTGCTTGATGCGTCTTTCACTTGGTCGAGCGGAATGCCACGGCCATAGTCGCGGATAGTGACGCTGCCATCTTCCACATCAATGCTGATGATGGGTTGCTTGGCGAATCCGGTGTTGAATTCGTCGATACTGTTGTCCATCACCTCCTTGATGAGCACATATATGCCATCGTCGCTTTGCGAGCCGTCGCCAAGTTTGCCAATATACATACCAGGGCGCAGACGGATATGCTCACGTGGGGTGAGGGTGACCAGTTTGTCGTAACCGCCATTGTCGCTGGGTTGTTGTGCGCTATCTTTCAATTCAAGTTCTTCAGCCATTATTGTTGGATTCTGATTTTAGAGAAGCCCACCCATTGTGGGCAATTAACCTACAAATTTACAAATTTTTCCGCACATTCGCAACTTTGTAATCTGAACTGCTAAATAGTTGGACTACTAAGTAGTAGAGCTTGGCGTTGAATCTCCCATGAAAATAAACCGTTCAAACCCCGGTCTTCTTGAAGTTGTTGAGTTGATGGGATAGGTTTTTAACACCAAATTAAATCCAATTGAAACCCATTTAACCCTAATTTTTGTTCAGCGAAATTCCGTTATCAGCTCGAGAATTTTGCGAACTTTTCTTTTCGACCTACGAGCGCTCCTATTAAAAACGTGATTTGTATAGATCCGTCTAATTTCTGTTCGGGGGCGCTGGGGAAATAAAATACTGGCGAGACAGCAATAGCCCCGCCAGTGATTATTCCGAATTTGCTTAGTCTTGTTAGATATGAAAGACGCTCTCACAAGTCTCCGTTACCTTATTTCCAATTAGCTGGTTTTTTGTTGAGTACTTTACCGGTGAGATTTGTTTTTCTTCCTTCATTGTCGGTATTCGCACTACTTACCTTGTCGTTGTTAACTTTCAAATTTATACTATCCCAGTCCGCAGTGCCTGTTTTTGATGAAGTGTAAGAGTATTTGAGTTCGCCTGTCGACTCGTCGTATTTAATTACTCGACCATTCCAAATGTCTCCATCATCAAATTCAATTTTGATTTTTCCTTTCCAAAGGACGAACTTCGCCTTCCAGTCGGTGTGCCATGTCCCCGACAATTCAACGCCCCAGTCTTTTTTGCAGAACTCTTTCATATCAAGGAAGTCGTCATATTCTGTTCCAAGCAATTCTCCATATTTGTCGATTACAGCTGCTCTCGATTTGCCTTTGAAATTAAAGTTGAGGCGGTAGTAAATGTTTTTTTCCGTTGCTAAGTTATATGCGACGTCGCAGTCAATTCTAATTTGTTCTGTGGCATTTGGCGCCAAATCTCTCCCCCATGTTGAGGATCTTGCACATTCTTTATCTGTTTTACGATTGTAAGCGACTGCTTCAATTGTATAGTCCTCACCTTTGATTGGCGTTGAGCCGCTGTTTGTCACATTAAAGGTAAAGAAGCAATAGCAATAGCCACTTCTACTCATCCATGTATAATATTGGTTGGAAGTTTTCATGTTTCCAGTTGCTGCCATGGGGTAGATGGTAGAGAGGAAAGAAATGAATTCGCCTTCATCGGAAAGCAGGCTGTCAACCTTAAGGTCGGTCAGTTCTTTGATTCTCAATCCCGTTTTAGCAGCCAGTTCATAATAAACAGAGTCGAACTGGAGCACATTCTGTGAATTTACAATTTCGCACTCGTTGTCCTCGTTTATTTTAAAATACAGTTTGTGTTTGTCGTTGATGGTGGAAATATAGATGCTGTCTTCTTTGCTATAATCCACATCTATATCCTCGCATTTGAGGCTGGGTTTTACGGTCAGCGTTTTAGAATTTCTAAGTGCAGGGTAAAGCGCGCAATATCCTACTTTATCCTTGTCACTTACGGCCTCAAAGAAATCCTTTGTAGCCTTCTCAACTCGTCCAATATTTTTGTCGCACGACGAGAGCACTAATACTGCAAAAAATGCAGAAAGGAATACAATTTTTCTCATAATATTAATGACTTAATTTAATGTTTTTATTTTTTCAATGCGTTTTTGTTCTTGTTTGATGATGTTTTAGCAGCATTTCTTCTGGCCGCTCTTTGGGCTTCAGCAGCAGCTTTCTGTCGCGCAGACGCTGCATTGGCCGCCGCCACAGCTGCTTTTTTCTTTCTTACTGCTGCCGCTTTCGCTGCCGCTTTCTTTCGTACGGCAGCCTGCTGTATAGCCCATTTTTTATATTCCTCTGATTCGACTATAGCTCCATTCACCCAAATTCTGCAAGCAGACCCTTTTACTGTTTTAAGACTGTAGCATCCATAGAATGTATTAGAAGAAGTTTTAATGTTGGGATTTTCTATAGTCAAAGAGGTTAGGTTCCAGCAGTCTTTGAAAGCCCACTCTCCAATGGCAGTGACGGAGTTTGGGATGGTCACCGAAGTGAGCTTGGTGCAGTTTTTGAAAGTTCTCTCTCCGATGTAAGTGACGGAGTTTGGGATGGTCACCGATGTTAGGCGTTTGCAATCAGCGAAAGCCTCCTCTCCGATGTAAGAGACGGAGTTGGGGATGGTCACCGATGTTAGACGTTCGCAATTTTTGAAAGCGTCCCATCCGATGTAAGTGACGGAGTTAGGGATGGTCACCGATGTTAAGCGTTCGCAATTCATGAAAGCTCCCTGTCCGATAGAAGTGACGGAGTTGGGGATGGTCACCGAAGAGAGCTCGGTGCATTCATAGAAAGCACTATTAGCAATGGCAGTTGTGCCATCTTTAAGTATAATAGATGAATTTGATTGCATACTACCGTTGTATCTAATAGCAACACGATCTGCATATACAACCCCATTTTGCTCCTTGTAAAGACATGGTGTTTTATCAAACGCCTCCCCTCCGATGTAAGTGACGGAGCTTGGGATGGTCACCGAAGAGAGCTTGGTGCAACCAGCGAAAGCGCCCCCTCCGATGTAAGTGACGGAGCTTGGGATGGTCACCGACGAGAGCTCGGTGCAACCAGCGAAAGCCTCCTCTCCGATGTCAGTGACGGAGTTGGGAATAATCACAGAAGTGAGTTCGCTTTTACCATAGGCTAAATAGTGTGGTATTGATGTCACAGAATCACCTATCACAAGTTTGGAAAGAGGACAATCTTTGAACCAGACAAATTCTCCCGAAGTATATTGACATTTAACAGCATTGTATATCACCGATGTTAAGCGTTCGCAATTCATGAAAGCTCCCTGTCCCATAGAAGTGACGGAGTTTGGGATGGTCACCGATGTTAGACGTTTGCAACCAGCGAAAGCACGATCTCCGATGTAAGTGACGGAGTTAGGGATGGTCACCGAAGTGAGCCCAGAGCAATCAGCGAAAGCTTGGTCGTCGATGTAAGTGACGGAGTTAGGGATGGTCACCGAAGTGAGCCCAGAGCAATCAGCGAAAGCACTAAATCCGATGGCAGTGACGGAGTATGTCTTTCCTGAATAGGTGACCGATGCAGGGATTGTTTTGTAGCCTTTATAATAATTGTTTCCGTGATTGTAGTAGGGGCCGTTATAAGTAACCCCGTTATAAGTAACCGTTACACTTGTGTCGTCCTCGTTTATGCAGTAGTAAATGCTGTCAACCTTGAAATCGTATTCTTTTGCCCAGGCTGAGATGGTGCTGAGCATGATGATTAATAATGCTATTCGTTTCATAGATGAATGATTTATGTGATTAATGTTAATATTATGGGAGGAGTATCTTGTCAATCAATTCTTTGATGAGATTTGAACAACGCTTGTTGACGACTGCTTTTGACGGTTTTGGCGTTGTCGTATTTTCAATTGTTTTGTTTAGCTCTTTTTTGTTTAGCCAAATGACTGCTGCTGGTTTTGTTTGCAACTGGAGGTGCTTTTCTATGAAATACTTCATCGTTTCACGACACCTACCTTCTGAGCGACATGCAGTTATGCAAATCTCGGGGGCGAATTCTTCAAACACACGGCAATTGTCCTCGACAATATCGCAACTATCACCAGCAGTTTGAATGCAACATTTATCAACCCTATAAGGGAAAATGTATCTAACATCGTGTGGTTTGGAAGATAGTGTAACTCCAGACATGCCGTGAATCAGTTCACGCAAAGTGTTGGTTTTTCCACATCCTCCAGGACCAAAGAGGATAATCAGAATCTTCAGATTTTTATCATTCCTGCTGGGCACATTCCTTGTATTCAAATACTTGCTTTGAACCTCGACAGAGGGATTTTTGACTTCTTTTTCAATAATTGTTTTTGGCATATACAAGAAGGTTTATGGTTTCTCACGTCCTCCCTGTTGAAACTATTCATTACTATTGAAACTATAAAAGAAAGCGTGAGGACGATATCGTTGTCAATTGTTTTTCGAGGCATCGCCAAACGCCTTTTCCCAAAATTGAACAACCCACCCCCACGCTGAAGCTTATATAGCCTCCTCCCGCTTGCGCGCAGGGGTGGGTAAATACAAGCACAGCGAAGGCGTCTCTGTTGCTTCAATATCCTTTGGGAATGAAAATTGGCGATTTTCGAAAAACAGGATTTGAAACGAAACGCTTTCGTAAACAAAATGTAAGTGAAAATGCGACTGTCGCAAGGGCACTGCATTCTCTTTGTCAAATTTAGTGAAAATTTCATACAAATTCAAAAGATTCGGCTTTTTTCTCGTTGGGTCAAGGTACTTTTATTTAAAGCGAAGGAGGCAGGCCAAAAGCCTGCCTCCTTGTGATTTAGTGTCGGGGTGGGTGATGATGGGTGTTAGTATCGGCGTGCGTATTTGCGCGACACGTAGTAGTAGCCATTGCCGTAAGCCACGCGCCACCAGTCGCCGCTCACGCCCACGCATTTGAGGATGTCGCCCTTATTGAGGTGTACTCGTTCGCCATAATAGCTCAGTGGTGCATAATTCTGCCCTGGACCCACGCGCAGCAGCACTTTGTTGCCGGTGATGAGCACATTTTCAGGGATAGATGCGGTGGCTTGGTTCACTGGACGAGCGTAGGAGCTGTGAATCCACAGCGTGCGGCCGTGGAAACTCACTTCGTAGAAGCCGTTGGAATTGTAGCCGGTCCATGAGAGCACTTGCCCCTTCGATGGATAGATTGGGGTGCCGTAACTGTCGGTGTAGATGGCGGCGTTTAGTGAAGGGTTGAGGCGAAGACGAACATGGGTGCCAGTGACTCTCACACTTGCTGCCCAAGCGCTTACGCACATAGTGAACGCCATCACCAATGCGATAAATAATGATTTACTTTTCATACTTTTTGGTTTTTTGTGGTTGGGTGTTTTATTTCTCTAATTTCTTTTCCCAGTCATACAGACCTTCGTTTTCTGCTTTGATAATCACTGGCATACCCACATAGGCGTATTTTTCCTTCAGGGTGATGATGTCGGTGTCGAGCAGACGAATGCAGCCTTCGCTGGCGCGTCCGGGAACAGAACTCTCATTGTTGGTGCTGCCGTGAATGCCAATGCCGCTGTGACCAGGGGTGACCAGGCGCAGGAACCAGTGTCCGTAGGCTTTGATGCTGCCTCTGCCGTCGCGGAAATCATGGCGCCAAGTGGATGCGTCTTGAATTTGACTGATTCGGAAAGGCTTCCCCTTTGGCGATTCGGGCGTTTTCATGTCGCCACGCTTTTGCTTGTTTCCCTTGTTTTTGCTCAAGCATGCAGGAAACTCCTTCACGAGCACGGTGTCGCCCTTCACTACATCGTAAACTCTGAGGTTCAGGTCCTTTTTAGAAATCACGATAAACGACGATTTGCTCGCCTTGCTCACCTTTTCGGTTTTCGCCTTTTGGCTGACTTTCTTGGCTTTTGCTTTGCTTTGTGCGGTGGCTGTGCCGATGCACGCTATCGCCACGAGGGCAATGAGTAATTTTTTCATTGATGCTATTGTTGGGGTGTTTACTTGTATTTCTTTGCGATGGCGTGAATGCTCTCGTACATCTTTCGGTCGGTGTCGGTGAGGGTGATGCCACGGCGTGCCATCACGCGTTCGGCAATGGTGAAAAATCCCTTGAGGTTCACTTCCTTGAATCCGGCATTGCTGCTGCCCTCCATAAACGAAGGCACGAAATTGCGAGGGAATCCGCTGCCATGAATGTTCACGCCCACGCCAAGCACGGTGGCGGTGTTGATCATGCAGTTCACGCCCGTTTTGCAATGGTCGCCCATAATCAGTCCCACAAACTGGCGGCCTGTGCGCTCAAATCGCTGCGACGAATAGTTCCAGAGTTTAATTTCGCCATAGTCGTTTTTGAGGTTCGACGCAGTGGTGCCGCCTCCGAGGTTGCACCATTCGCCCACCACGGCATCTCCGATGAAGCCATCGTGCGCCTTGTTGCTGTAACCGATGAATACGGTGTTCTCCACCTCGCCACCCACTTTGCAGAATGGGCCGAGAGTGGTGCCTTCGTAGATTTTCGCACCGATTTTCACTTTCGCGTCGTGGCAAGCCGCAAATGGTCCACGAATGCAGGCGCACTCCATAATCTCCACATCTTTGCCGATGTAGATAGGGCCTTTTTTCGTGTTGAGGAAAGCACCGTCGACGCTTGCGCCCTCTTCAAGGAAAATTTGGCTGGCATCGCCAATCACTTTGGCTGTGTCGGGAATCGGTTGCGACTTGCGACCTTGGGTGATGAGTGCGAAATCGTCGCAAATCGCCTTGCTGTTGAGTTCGAATATGTCGTAGAGTTTGTTGATTCTTGATGGTTGCTCGGCTGGAGCGTGGGTTTTGGTGAACTGTCGGTTGTCGAAGTCCTCTGGTTTGCCGTTGAACGCAATCACCTGTTCGCCATCAATAATCGCCTCGCCTTCGCCAAGCGCAAGCACCTGTTTTGCCAAAGTGGGGGAGGGAAGCACATGGCCTGCAATCATGAGGTTGGTGCCTTCTGCCAGCAGCGGGAATTTCTCTTGGAGATATGAGGCTGTAAGCCACGAATATCGTGCTTCACCAAGCATGTTTTGCCATTTTTCGGCAATAGTGGTTACGCCTATTCTGATTTTAGCGATAGGGCGTGTGTGGGTGAGGGGCAGAAGTTGTCGCCTCGTTTCGTTGTCGTCGAATATGATGATATTTCGCATGTCGTTTTAATTCTATGTAACCCACAAAATTACATTATTTTAATTAAAAATCCAATTTTTGATGCCCAAGCCACGAGAGTGACAAACCAAAAGCGAGTCCATCATCGCTGGTGGACTCGCCCGATAGGTGAATTTATGTTGTGTTATTTATTGGTCAATTCGGTGATTTCCTGAATAGCGTTGTCGATGTTTTTCATCGACTTCTTATGGTAGATGATGCCGCAAATGGTGCCAACTGCTGCACCTATGCAGCCACCTATTATTGCTCCGATATTGAAGTCGCTGTCGTCGGCTGCCAGTTCGTACATGAACCAGCCAAACCACACCAGCAGAAATGGTGTTACGCCTATCAGCCATTTGTTGCAGAGGACTTTATAACTCAGCATTTTCTTTTTAGTGGTCACGAGATTGCCGTTGATCACATCTTCGGGGTTGATGCCCCTTCGGCTGTAAACCGAAACGCCGATGCACACCAGAAGGTAGAGAATCGTGACGATGTTGAATGCCGTCGATGTCCCTGCTATTTGTAGTATGAAATAGTTGATGGGTAAGCATATTGCTGCAATGATGGAGGAGATTTTGCCCTCGCGATTGATTTTCGACAGGCGTTCGCTCGTCACTTTTCGCATCAACTTTTCGTTGACTATTTCTTGCTCGTTGAGCTTCTGCTTGAGCAGGCAGAGCTGGTTTCGCATCTCGTTCAGCTCCTGTATGTTGTTGTCGTTGATTTCGTTCATGATTGTGCAAATTTTAGTCTTTGGTCATCTGTTTGAGTTGCTCTTTGATGCGGAAAAGTCGCACCGACACTTGTTTTGAGGTGATGCCCACCACAGCCGCTATCTCGTCGTAACTCATATTTTCCAGCCACAGCAGTACGATGGCGCGGTCGAAGTAGCGCAGTTTTGATATGCGCTCTTTGAGCATATTCACTTGTCGGGTGTTAGCATCGCTGTCCTCAAACAGGTTGATGTCCATGGTCAGCGGCACGGTCTTCATCTTCTTCTTGCGGTCGGCAGAGATGCAGGTGTTGAGCGTGATGCGCCAAATCCACGTTTTCATACTGCTGTTGCCCTTGAACGAGGGCAGGCCTTGCCACACCTTTACAAGTGTTTCCTGAAATAGGTCGTTCACCTCGTCGGGGTCGTTTGAGTACATGTAGCACACCGAATAGATGGTACTTTTGTGCTCATCTACGATTTTCTGAAATTCTGATTCTAACGATTTCGTCATTGTTCGTTTTTTGCGTCTTTAACGCTGGTTTGTTTGCACATTTGACGCAAATGTAATGTAAAAACTACATAACGGCTTCAAAATTCTTTATATTTTTTGTAATTTTGTATTCAGAATACTCAATTTACACATTAAATATATATATGGAATTTATAAAACAGCATATCGAAGGCGTTTGGGTAATTCAACCCAAGCGATTTGGCGATGCCCGTGGCTACTTCTCCGAAACATTCAAATTGGAAGAATTTCGCAAGCATGTGGGCGATGTAGAGTTTGTTCAAGACAATGAGTCGTTTTCCACTTATGGCGTGCTTCGTGGACTACATTTCCAGAAAGGCGAGTTCAGCCAGGCGAAACTTGTGCGCGTGTCGCGCGGCAGGGTGCTCGACGTGGCGGTGGATTTGCGAGGCGGCAGTCCCACTTACGGCGAGCATGTGGCTGTGGAACTCACCGCGGAGAAGGGCAACCAGCTCTTCATTCCACGTGGATTTGCACACGGTTTCGTGGTGCTCTCCGATGAGGCGCAATTTCAGTATAAAGTAGATAATGTGTATGCCCCACAAAGCGAGGCTACACTCAAGTTCGACGATCTGGCATTGGGCATCGACTGGCAAGTGCCCTTCGAAAAGGTGCTTTTAAGCGCAAAAGACAAGGAAGGAATGCCACTTTCGGCTATTAAACCTTTTTAAATTCGGTTAAAATCCTTTAAAATCGCATAATCGGGGGCATTGTTTACTCCCGATTTCTTGTTTTTACGGAATACCGTTTTGTGCAGTTCTGAGGGCAAAATGTGGCTGTGAAAAAATATTGCAATTAATCGCTAAAACATTTGGTTATTAGCGAATTAATGCGTAACTTTGCATCGCTTTTGGGCTCATTGCGCCCTGTTGATGCCTCTAACTATTTGGTTTAGTGGGTGTTAAATGTGTGCGATGAGTCGGTAAAGTTAAAACCAATTTATTGTAAAACTATATTTTAAAAAACAAGTAAAACAGAACTAAGATGCCTACAATTCAGCAATTAGTAAGAAAAGGCCGTACAACTCTGGAAGCTACCAGCAAGTCACCTGCATTGGATTCTTGCCCACAGCGTCGCGGTGTGTGCGTGCGTGTTTACACCACCACCCCTAAGAAGCCTAATTCGGCAATGCGTAAAGTTGCGCGTGTGAGATTGACCAATGGTAAAGAGGTGAACTCTTACATTCCAGGTGAAGGTCACAACCTTCAGGAACACTCTATCGTAATGGTTCGTGGCGGTCGTGTTAAAGACCTTCCAGGTGTTCGCTATCACATCGTGCGTGGTACACTCGATACCGCTGGTGTGGCTGGCCGCACCCAACGTCGTTCTAAATACGGTGCAAAGCGTCCTAAAAAATAATCAGACGACCTAATTTCTTACAAAACAACAAACAAATTTTAAAACTTAGTTTTTGATTTTATTGGATTGATGATTTTTCATGGTTGAGTAAATGGCTATAGAGATGGCCGTTGAAGAACAAAGATGCAACAACCAAGCGGACAAAAACTACAACGTAATTTTTAACAATGAGAAAGGCTAAGCCAAAAAAAAGGATCATTCTTCCAGATCCTAAATTCGGTGATGTGAGCGTAACTAAGTTCGTAAATCACCTCATGTTTGATGGTAAGAAGAACACCTCTTACCGTATCTTCTACACAGCTCTCGACCTCGTAGGTCAGAAGATGGCTAAAGAAGAAAAGACACCTCTCGAAATTTGGAAAAACGCACTTGAAAAAGTTACTCCTCAAGTGGAAGTGAAGTCACGCCGTATCGGTGGTGCAACCTTCCAGGTGCCAACAGAAATCCGTGCCGACCGTAAGGAGTCAATATCAATGAAAAATCTTATCATTTTCGCACGCAAGCGTGGCGGCAAGACCATGGCCGACAAACTCGCTGCTGAAATCATGGATGCTTACAACGAACAAGGCGGCGCATTCAAGCGTAAAGAAGATATGCACCGCATGGCAGAAGCTAACCGCGCATTCGCTCACTTTAGATTTTAATTGATATAACGTATAAAAGATGAAAGCAACAGACGCTAACCTGAAATTTACGCGTAATATCGGCATCATGGCTCATATCGATGCTGGTAAGACAACAACTTCTGAACGTATTCTTTACTACACCGGTTTGACTCACAAGATTGGTGAGGTGCACGACGGTGCAGCTACTATGGACTGGATGGAGCAGGAGCAAGAACGTGGTATCACTATCACCTCTGCCGCTACTACTGCATTCTGGAATTATAATGACCAAAAATATAAAATCAACTTGATCGACACCCCAGGACACGTTGACTTCACAGTGGAAGTGGAACGTTCACTCCGTGTGCTCGATGGTACCGTTGCCACTTTCTGTGCAGTAGGTGGTGTGGAACCTCAGTCTGAAACCGTATGGCGTCAGGCCGACAAGTATAATGTTCCTCGTGTGGCTTATGTCAACAAGATGGACCGCTCAGGTGCCAACTTCCTTGAAGTGGCTCGCCAAATGAAGGAACTCCTCGGTGCAAATCCTTGCCCAATTCAGCTCCCTATCGGTGCTGAAGACACTTTCAAGGGTATGGTTGACCTCGTGCGCATGAAAGCAGTTTACTACCCAGATGAAGCAATGGGTGCGCACTACGTGCTGGAAGATATCCCAGAAAACATGCTCGAGGAATGTCAACAATATCGCGACAAGATGCTTGAGACTATCGCTGAATTCGACGAAGAATTGATGGTTAAGTATTTCGACGACCCTGACACTATCACTGAAGAAGAAATCAAACGCGCACTCCGTGCTGCTACTTTGAAGATGGAAATCGTGCCAATGCTTTGCGGTAGCTCATTCAAGAACAAGGGTGTTCAACTCCTTCTCGATGCAGTTTGCGCTTACTTGCCAAGCCCATCCGACACTGCTGAAGTGGTAGGTCACGCTTATGGCGATCCCGACAAGCAAGTTTCACGTAAGCCTCTCTTCGAAGAACCTATGTGTGCTCTTGCATTTAAGATTGCAACCGACCCATACGTTGGCCGTTTGGTATTCTTCCGCGTTTACTCAGGTCAAATCGACGCTGGTACTTACGTGTTCAACTCTCGCTCTGGTAAGAAGGAACGTATTTCACGCCTCTTCCAAATGCACTCTAACAAGCAGAACCCAATGGAAACTATTGGCTGCGGTGATATCGGTGCAGGTGTTGGTTTCAAGGATATCCGCACAGGTGATACCCTCTGCGCAGAAGATGCACCAATCGTGCTCGAAGCTATGGACTTCCCAGATCCAGTGCTTGGTATCGCAGTTGAGCCTAAGACTCAAAAAGACCTCGACCGTCTCGACCAAGGTTTGCAGAAGCTTGCTGAAGAAGACCCAACCTTCCAAGTTGAATCTAACGAAGAAACCGGCCAAACCATTATCCGTGGTATGGGTGAGCTTCACCTCGACATCATCATCGACCGTCTGCGTCGTGAATTCAAGGTTGAATGTAACCAAGGCCGTCCACAAGTTACCTACAAGGAAGCTATCACTAAGCCAGTTGAACTCCGTGAAGTGTTCAAGAAGCAATCTGGTGGTCGTGGTAAGTTCGCTGACATCATCTGCCGCGTAGAGCCAGTTGATGAAGGTTTTGAAGGCAACCTCCAATTCATCGACGAGGTGAAGGGTGGTGATATTCCTAAGGAATTCATCCCATCAATCCAAAAGGGTTTCCTCGCAGCAATGAAGAATGGTGTGCTCGCTGGCTATCCAGTAGAACAACTCAAGGTTACTGTGATTTCTGGTTCGTTCCACCCAGTTGACTCTGACCAACTTTCATTCGAACTCTGTGCACAACAGGCATTCAAGAAAGCTTGCGCTCAAGCAGGTCCAGTGCTCATGGAACCAATCATGAAGGTAGAAGTTGTTACTCCAGAAGAAAGCATGGGCGACGTGATTGGCGATATGAACAAGCGTCGTGGCCAAGTTGAAGGCATGGAAACCAGCCGCAGCGGTGCCCGCATCGTTAAGGCAACTGCTCCACTTGCTGAAATGTTTGGCTATGTAACAGCATTGCGTACAATCACTTCAGGTCGTGCTACCAGCACAATGTCCTTCTCACACTACGCTCAGGTAAGCCACTCTATCGCAGAAAAGGTGCTTACTGAAGTTAAGGGTAACGTTAACTTGTTGAAATAATTTTATTCATAATACAATATGAACCAAAAAATCAGAATTAAATTAAAATCTTACGATCACAACTTGGTTGACAAGTCAGCTGAGAAGATTGTTAAGACTGTGAAGTCTACTGGTGCTGTGGTAAGCGGTCCTATTCCACTGCCAACCCACAAGCGCATCTTCACTGTAAACCGTTCGACTTTCGTAAACAAAAAGTCACGTGAACAATTCCAACTCTCTGCTTACAAGCGTCTCATCGACATCTACAGCTCTACAGCTAAGACTGTTGACGCGCTCATGAAGCTTGAGTTGCCAAGCGGTGTTGAAGTAGAAATTAAAGTCTAGGAGTTAATCAACTCTCGTGTTAATCAAAACAAAGTGATTCTAAGTAAATTTTTTAAAAATTAAGAGAAATGCCAGGATTATTAGGAAAGAAAATCGGAATGACATCCGTATTCAGTGCCGACGGTAAGAACGTACCGTGCACTGTTATCGAAGTAGGTCCTTGTGTAGTTACTCAGGTGAAAACTGTTGAAAAAGACGGCTATGCTGCAATTCAGTTGGGCTATCAGGAAAAAACTGCTAAGCACACCAACAAGCCAGAGGCTGGTCACTTCAAGAAAGCCGGTGTTAACCCACAACGCCACTTGGCCGAGTTCAAAGATTTTGATGGTGAGTACAAACTTGGTGATACTATCACTGTAGATTTGTTCAGCGATGCCTCATTTGTCGATGTAATCGGTACTTCAAAAGGTAAAGGTTTCCAAGGTGTTGTAAAACGCCATGGTTTCGGTGGTGTAGGTCAGACTACTCACGGTCAGCACAACCGTCTTCGTGCTCCAGGTTCTATCGGTGCTTGTTCTTACCCTGCAAAGGTGTTCAAGGGCATGCGCATGGCTGGACACATGGGTGCAGAACGTGTAACTGTTCAAAATTTACAGATTATTAAGGTTATGCCTGAGAACAATGTACTCGTAGTTAAGGGTAGCGTTCCAGGTGCTAAAGGTTCAATTTTGTCAATCGTTAAGTAATGGAACTCGCAGTATATAACATCAAAGGAGAAGACACCGGGAAGAAGGTAACACTCAACGACGAAGTTTTCGCTCTCGCCGAACCAAACGAGCACGCCGTATATCTCGATGTTAAGCAATACCTCGCTAACCAGCGCCAAGGTACACATAAAGCTAAGGAAAGAAGTGAAGTTTCAGGTTCTACCAAAAAGCTCGGTCGCCAAAAAGGTGGTGGCGGTGCTCGCCACGGTGATATCAACTCACCAGTGATGATAGGTGGTGGTCGCGTGTTCGGTCCACGTCCTCGTAACTACAGCTTCAAGTTGAACAAGAAAGTTAAGGCTCTCGCTCGCCGTTCCGCTCTCACCTTCAAGGCTCAGGGTGGTCAGATTGTGGTAGTGGAAGATTTTAACTTTGAGGCTCCAAAAACTAAAGAATTCGTAAACTTTGCTAAAAATATTAAAGTTTACGGCGAAAAGACCGTTCTCGTTTTGCCATCTCAAAATAAGAACGTATATTTGTCCGCTCGAAATATCGAGAAGACTTTTGTAATTACTGCTGCTGAGCTGAACACCTATCGCATTCTTGACAACAAGAAGCTGGTGGTCACCGAAAGCAGTGTGGCTGTATTAAACAACTTTTAATTTAAGGAGGTAACAGATAATGAACTTAATGATCATCCCAATCGTAACTGAAAAGGCCAACGCCATCAGCGAAAAGACCAATCGTTTTTCATTCAAAGTTTCTCCAGATGCCAACAAATACCAAATTAAAGACGCCGTAGAAAAGCTCTACGACGTTAAGGTTGTGGGTGTCAGCACAATGAATTACGAAGGCAAAAAGAAAATGCGCTATACAAAGCGTGGAATTCAACGCGGTAAGGTGGCAGCTTTCAAGAAGGCTGTTGTAACTCTTGCCGAAGGACAAACCATTGATTTCTATAGTAATATTTAATAAAACAAATGGCAGTAAGAAAATTGAAGCCCACAACACCGGGGCAAAGACACAAAATTATTGGTGTATTTGATAACATCACTGCACGTACACCAGAAAAGTCTCTTACAGTCGGCAAAGGCGCCACAGGTGGTCGCAATAATGAGGGTCACCTCACTATGCGCTACCTTGGTGGTGGCCACAAGCGCAGATTCCGCTTTATCGACTTCAAGAGAAATAAAGACGGTGTACCAGCACGTGTAAAGTCAATTGAATACGATCCAAACCGTTCGGCTCGTATCGCTCTTCTTTACTACGTTGATGGTTCTAAGGCTTATATCATTTGCCCTAACGGATTGCAAGTGGGTCAGATGGTAGAAAGCGGTGAGAACGTAGCCCCAGAAGTGGGAAACGCGCTTCCACTTAGTCACATTCCTGTTGGTACTTTAATTCACAACATTGAATTGCGTCCTGGTCAAGGTGCAGCGATTGCTCGTAGTGCAGGTACCTTCGCACAGCTCACTTCTCGCGAAGGCAATTACGCAATTATCAAATTACCTTCGGGCGAAACACGTAAGATCCTTGCTTCTTGCAAGGCTACTATCGGTGTAGTAGGCAACTCTGACCACGCTCTTGAGCAGTCTGGTAAGGCTGGTCGCTCACGCTGGTTGGGTCGTCGTCCTCACAACCGTGGTGTTGTTATGAACCCTGTTGATCACCCAATGGGTGGTGGTGAAGGCCGTCAATCAGGTGGTCACCCACGTTCTCGCAACGGTCTTTACGCTAAGGGCTTGAAGACACGTGCTCCGAAGAAGCAATCTTCAAAGTACATTATTGAAAGAAGAAAGAAGTAATTTGATTAAAAGTTAAACTATGAGTCGTTCATTAAAAAAAGGACCTTACATTAGTGTTAAGCTCGAAAAGAAGGTTGACGCTATGAATGAAAGCGGCAAGAAAAACGTGATTAAAACTTGGTCACGCGCTTCTATGATTGCTCCTGAATTCGTAGGCCACACTTTCGCCGTACACAATGGTAATAAGTTCATCCCTGTCTATGTCACTGAAAACATGGTAGGTCACAAGCTTGGCGAATTTGCTCCAACTCGTACTTTCCGTGGCCACAGCGGCAACAACAAGCGATAATAGACCCGGGAACCAATTCATTTAGAAAAAACAAGAATTAAATACAATGGGTAAAAGAAAAAGATTATCAGCAGATAAAATTAAGGAAGCCAAGCGCGACCTTGCTTTCGCCAAGCTGAAAAATGTGCCAAGCTCACCACGCAAGATGCGTTTGGTGGCTGACATGGTGCGTGGCGTGGAAGTTTTCAAGGCTCTCGGTCTCCTTCATTTCTCAAATAAGCAAGCTGCAGCAGACGTTGAGAAGCTTCTCAAGTCGGCCATTTCTAACTGGGAACAGAAGAATGACAAGAAAGCTGATAGCGGTGAGCTCTACATCAAGACCATCACAGTTGACTGTGCTCCTATGTTGAAGCGCCTCCGTCCAGCTCCTCAAGGCCGTGGTTACCGCATTCGCAAGCGTAGCAACCACATCACCTTGACAGTAGATACAATTAACAATGACAAAAAAGACGCATAAAGAATTATGGGACAGAAAGTAAATCCAATTAGCAATCGTTTAGGTATCATCCGCGGCTGGGACTCAAATTGGTTTGGTGGCAGCAACTATGGTGATACATTGGTTGAGGATAGCAAAATCCGCAAGTATCTTAACGTGCGTCTGGCTAAGGCAAGCGTATCTCGTATTGTCATCGAACGTACCCTCAAGCTGGTTACTATCACTATCTGCACTTCTCGCCCCGGTATCATCATCGGTAAGGGAGGTCAGGACGTTGACAAGCTGAAAGAGGAATTGAAGAAGCTCACCGACAAGGACGTGCAAATCAACATCTATGAAGTGAAGCGTCCAGAACTCGATGCGCATATCGTTGCGAACAACATCGCACACCAAATCGAAGGCAAGGTGGCTTACCGCCGTGCTGTGAAGATGGCTGTGGCTTCAACCATGCGTCTTGGTGCTGAAGGTATCAAGGTGCTTGTAAGCGGACGTTTGAACGGTGCTGAAATGGCTCGCGCTGAAATGTTCAAGGAAGGCCGTACTCCACTCCACACTCTCCGTGCCGACATCGACTACGCTCTCGTTCCAGCCCTCACTAAGGTTGGTTTGATTGGTGTAAAGGTTTGGATCTGCCGTGGCGAAGTTTACGGTAAGAAGGATCTCGCTCCTAACTTCACCAACAATGGCAACGAACGCCGTGGTGGCAATGGTGGCCGTCGTGGTGGTTTCCGCAACAAAAAGAACAATCGTTAAACTTGATTTTATCAACTGAACAACAATGTTACAACAACCAAAAAGATTAAGATACAGAAGACCATCAGATGGTGGTACACGCAAATACTCTAAGCGTGGTACTCAGCTCAACTTCGGCTCTTTCGGTATTAAGGCACTTGACTCAAAGTGGATTACCGCTCGCCAAATTGAAGCTGCTCGTGTGGCTGTTACTCGCTACATGCAACGTCAAGGTCAGATTTGGGTTCGCATTTTCCCTGACAAACCTTACACCCGCAAGCCAGCCGACGTGCGTATGGGTAAAGGTAAGGGTGATGTGGCCGGCTATGTTGCTCCTGTATTCCCAGGACGTATCCTTATTGAAGTAGAAGGCGTAAGCTATGATATTGCCAAGGAAGCACTTCGTTTGGCAGCTCAAAAGCTCCCTATTCCAACTAAGTTTGTGGTTCGCCGCGATTATGATCCAACTCAAACAGTGTAATTTGATTGCAAGACATGAAAAAGGAAGATTACAAAGAATTGAACGATAAAGAACTCCTCGAACGCTTGGATGCAGCTGAGAAAGAGTATGTTCAAACAAAGATTCAGCATTCTATTTCTCCCCTCGACAATCCTGCAAAGATCACTGTCGACAGAAGAAATATCGCGCGTATGAAAACAGAAGTTCGCGCTCGCGAATTAAAAATTAACAAATAATCCCAAACTGAAATGGAAAAAAGAAATTTAAGAAAAGAAAGAATTGGGGTTGTTTCCAGCAACAAGGGTGACAAGAC
>ENA-UERK01000058-UERK01000058.1-human-gut-metagenome-genome-assembly--contig:-NODE-58-length-92108-cov-26.391314_pt1 | contig 92108 bp, 76 predicted proteins | sample MGYA00242957_ERZ507957 | MGnify/ENA primary metagenome ERZ507957 (study PRJEB26167, sample SAMN06115538) | human gut metagenome | host: Homo sapiens | place: China:Heilongjiang | collected 2015-11-06...
ATCGGTATCCTTTCGGATATATGCGAATGGATTGTATCCCCAAGAACGACTTGGATTGACAAGGTTGAGAACTTTAACTGCATAGCCTTTACTTTGCAAATAACCTGCAGTATTTCTGCAAACTTCGCCTTTTGGGTCAAGTACCACATAACTTGCACTCGCTTCTAACAAATTCGGATACACATAACCTGTTGTTTTACCTGAACCGGGACCGCCTATAAGCACCGTATTATAATTACGCTTGTGAATATATGTATCAGCTTTAGTAACGCTTAATGCAAAATTCTCGGTATAGACAATACGGTCAGAGGACGTCGAATGGAATTCCTTGCGAAGTTTCTTAAGGTCGGCGTAGTCCGCACTTCCATTTTCAACTCCACTACGGTGCAGTCGGCGTTTATATGAGAAAAGTACGGTAACAACAATCCCATAAAACAAAAGGCACCCCATAATAGTTTTTGGGGTGCTTTGAGTCCAACTAATAAGGAAAGGATTGAAACTAATCTGTTCAGCATTTTGCAAAACAGACGGTAATCCACCTTCGGAATACGGTGCGATACAAATAGCAATATATATTGCTATTATACTTCCGATAGCTGCTGCTATATAAAACGGTCTATCTCGTGACCTTTTGTTTTTATACACTTCGTTTATCCCTCCTTAGCAAAGTGTAAGTGTCGGTTATCTCCGGCACAATTTCGAGTGTTTTGTTCCCGGAGTTTATTGTTAAGACGATATGCTAAATCGTGTGCAATTTCTTGGCAAGTTTCAAGCATTGACCGAAAATCGGTTTGTTCCGGGTATCTTTTCGGAAGTCCGGACAAATCAAAACTAAATGCCGAGGTGTCAACACCAACGCTGCGACACAACAGATAAGAAACAATTCCTGCTTCAAAAGAGCGTGACGAACGGTCAAACATCGAGCCTTCTTGCTTATGAAAGATGCCTAATGCAATCTCATAGGCAACACGCTGGAACCATTCTTGCCGAGCTACTTTCCTGATTATGACAGTCTTTGTTTCGGGAATGTACTTGAGCTCATCTTTTTCGGATATGTCTTCTGCGGTGTGGATGAGCTGCTTCGGGTCATAAACTATGCAGCGTATCGGAGAAGAATTACACAATGCGATATTTCGTGTCTTTTCCGGGTTGTTGCTGCCGATAAAAACAGAGATAGGGCGTGCGTTATTCATAACCGACCGTGCATATTCAGGATTTGTTGTTTGGCTTGCGTCATATCCTTTATACAACTTGAATTTTGTGTGTACCTCGCCGTTTTCGTCGACTCTCTGTCCGTTCGGTGCAAATTGATAAACTCCTTCAGGATAATAACCGTTTGCGTCTTTTATAACAGATACATTGCGTTTTTCCCACTCTTTAATTGACAAGACTGCTGTCGCATCAGGCAACTGAGCCTGAACTAAAATTGTGTTTCCGACAGATGTGGTAACGTGGTCTGCTAACTTGTTCAGAAAGTCAAGAAATTCATCTTCATTTGACATTATTCGAGTTGTTTGTGCGGTTAGTAAGGAAAACGCTGCTTGTTCCTTTGCTTGCATCATTTTTTTGAATTCTTCAGGGGTAAGTTCGTGCTGTTGTTCCACTATCGAACACCTCCCTTTTTAGGTAACGAAATTTCAGGCTTTTTGTGAGTTTTGAGCTGTATTGCCCACTTCCCGGCTTCTTTAATTTCTGCACCCGTGACTTTACGAAGTGGTTGATTTCTTTGGTCTACAACCTCATAAAGATGTGTATCACGCAAATCTACTCTGACAGATTTACCACCGTCGGCGTCCATTGACACAACATCTTTTTTAGGAACAATTAACCGTTCCTGCTTCATAGTACCGGGGATAGTTAAGACTACTTTGTCCGGTGCTTCTGATACAAGTAAGGTTGATTTGTTAGCTGATATAGGAATTAAGCGACCGTCTCTGCGAGCGTTAACCAGATATGCTTCCTCCAAGTTTGGAGTAATTCCTGCTTTATCATCAAAAGTCATATCGAAAGGACTTGATTCGGTTGAGTTCGGCTCCAATCGAAGAGAACGGTCGATTGGAGCTTGCGTGGGGTTTTCTTGCTCATTAACGGTTGCACCGTCCTCCGAAATTTTAATATCAACGCCTTTTGCGTTGCCCTCTGTCATTGCCTGTTCATATGCTTCAGGGGACAATTCGTTAATTGTAAGGTCATAAGGTTTCACGCTTGCAATTCCAAGACTTTCAGCTAAGCGAACAAAACGGTCTGCGTCATCTCTGCGAACAGATATTTCAACGTGTCCTTCGTTCTTCATCTCTTTGGTGGTTTTGTATTGCATATATGGAATATGCAATCGCTTTAATTCCGGCTTTAACCTATCTAAATCGGTTTTAGATAAGGGAAAAACCGAACTGCTGACAAAATTGTCAAGAAAAGCTCGTGTCTTAATCTTACCGCCGAGCTTCTGTTTGCCTGTCTTGCGGTCATAGAGCGTACGCACCCCAGCGAAAAAAAGAGCAAGTCCTTTCGAGGCTGCTTCTCCTGTAAATCTAAAACAATATTGAATACCTTCCATCGTCATTCTAACGAGAATATCGGTTGCTTCAGCTTCTGCTGACATTATCATCATTCCTTTCATTTTTTTGCGTTTTTTTGGTGTTGTTATCTTGCAGTTTTACATTTTCATTTTTAATCACCTCACTCTGTTCTACGCTTATCTCTCTGTTTGTTTCGCTGATACGAGCTGAACGCTCATATATCCGTTCACAAGAACGCATTTGATTGCCTAACCGCTTTATCAACGGGTTGAGTTCTGTGATTTGTGATTGAATGGATTTTGCTACATCTACGGAGTCACAGTAAGTTAGTTCTTTACGGAGGCTCAAACGCTTCACGCATAACTTGTGTCGTTTTTCGTCGAGCTGATAATACAAATTGAGCAACTGTTCAACCGTATCAATTTTTGAGTCGAACAACAAAGTAGCGTCTTCGGTAAATTCCTTAAACAGTTTGGTATCGTGGCGAGCTTGTATCGGCACATTGCTATAAGTAGAAGAATTTAGTAGCTTTCGCAAGCGATACAGGTATACATAATAAAGTCCACGCAGTTTGCCTTGCGACCTAATGGGAAATGTTGATTTTAAGTGATAAGCCTTCACTCTAACACGGAATGGTTTAGACTTGGACTCTTTAGCAAGTCGTCTGTCCAAATACATAATTCGCTCTGCAATATCTTCTTCTGTATAGCCATTGCCGAGTTTGTATAATCGGAAATTCACTTTTGCACCCGGTGGAGACAAACTTAAATATTTGCCACGGCGGTTCACGGTATAACCATTACACTCTAATTCTTTGAGCAATTCCTTGAATGTGGTAACCCGTGGTATCAGTTCATCTATATCGTGACGAATCATTCCACGCCACGTAAATCCACCATTGTGAGCGATAACCCACTCAGCGTAAGACTTTCCGTTGTCGGTCGGCGCTTCGATAACAGATAGATTATGAACTTTACAAATACGGTCATTTTCTTCTCTCATTCGCCTAATGAAATCGTGGTCTGTTTGAAGCTTTTTGCCATCTAACAAGTTTACTGCATTAACAACAAAATGATTATGCAGATGTGACTTATCTAAATGTGTTCCAAAAACGACCTGATATCCATCATTTCCAAACAACGCTTCGGCGAGTTCTTTACCGCATAACGCTGCTTCTTCGGGAGTGGTTTCTCCCGGCTTAAAACTTTGAATGAAATGATACGCATAATTCCCGGCGTTTTTGTCCCAGCGGTCTCGGACTGCTCTGAATTGATTTGCTGCGCCAACAAGTGAGCAGTTGCAGGAGTCTGCATAGAGGCTTTCTTCATCCGTTGTTTTAGATGGGTTCAGTACGTAACGTATTAACTTGGTTACAGCTGCGTGTGTTTTGGGTGGCTTGGGTAATCTCTTCGTCGTTGCCAAACAAAATCACATCCTATCCAAAAACACTTGCATTGTTTCATCAAATTTATTAACCGCATCATAAAACCTTTCTACATTGATGACATTCATTGAATGAGCTCGGCGTGAGATTTGATTGAGGTTGTTACCGATAGCGTAAAGTTGTGCAAGTACATCTTTTTCATATTGACCGACCTCTTTGGTTTTTGGAATTTTACCTGCAATCAATTTGCGCAAATACGCTTCCTTTGATAGACCTGACCTTTCCAAGTTGTATAGAAAATAATCATACTCATCATCATTAAGTCTGACCTGTACTCGATTCGTTCGTTTTCTTTGCTCATTCATTTGTCGTCACCTCCGTTCTGTTCGGAATAAAACCTCTGAAGTTCACGAACTTCTTTTGGGTCTGATGCCCTCGCTATAACTCTCAACCCTAAACGAAGGATTTCAGCACGTGATAAGTCTGCTCGCTCTGCGACATAAGTCAGTAGCCCTGACTCGTAGGGCGATAATCGTATAAGCAGTTGATTTGTCTTGTTTTCACGCATTTTTCTCACCTCCTGCTGAAGCTTCAAATACTCAAATGACAATCCGCAAAATTTCTGTCGAAGAAGAAAGTTCTATAAATATGAAATTCTCTTTGTTCGATTTCTTGTGGAAGGCGTGGCAAGCAAGGGATTTGGGTGACCAACCCAAATCCCGCTTGTCAGGGAGTACCCTGAAACCCCATATAAATAGATAAAATACAGCACTAAACTTCCGGAAAAGTAAGAGGCTTTATCCCTTTTTTATCCGTTGTTCTATACTGATTTTTGTATGAAAAACCCTCAAAACGTGTTGTTGTTTTGAGGATTTTATCGCCGAATATTTGCTGTGTATCGACAAGTCGAGACTGTGGAACACATATTTTACACACACCGTTTTTGTAAAAAGTAGAGTGTGGAATACCTCGCAAACGACTGTTGTAAGGGGTGTATTTTATGATGTAATCATCATAAGTAACCTCTATACAATTGACCGTTTCGCCTCTTACTTTTGCCCACTTGCACAGCTCATAATAACGCAAGTTTGATGTTTGAAACTGTATGCTACCATCTAAAATTCCTTGTAAATCGTTAGTTGGATTTAAGTTAAAAAGCGGTACTTTCAATAAGGAAATATCATCAACAGCACGGCGTAACAGTACGCATTTTTCATTCAAATCGGAAGCTATTTGCAGGTTTTCATCACAAGTTACAACTGCTGTTCTTGCAAAATCCTCGTCTCCAATTTGCCTAAAAAGGCGATAGTCTATCAACAATCCCGAATAATAATCGTCCCTATCTTTTAGCATCGGATACCAAACTCTTTGCTTTAATATGTTGTGATAACCTACCGTATCAGCATTTCTAAAGTCATTAAAAGGAATGCTGTATTTGTTTTCAAAGGCTGTTATTTGCTCCGGTTTGTCAATATACAAAGAAATGTCAGCAAATAAATCCGGCTTTTCTCCTGACTCTAAAACGCTGATGTTTAGGTTCTTACTCGTTCTATCTGCTTGAATTCCGAGCCTTTCCCATTCATAATTCCATAATGTTTTATTATCTCTCTGTCGATGTTTACGCTCGATATTGTACCATTCTGATAGCTTGTTCATTGCTGTTTTTCTGTCGCAATCTTCCATTGTTTGCACAAGTGTTATTGTGTCTCCACCGACAGAACCGCCAAAATCATACCAAGTATTATTGGGGTAAATACAGCAAGAAGCAGTACGCTCCGAGCGTATTTTACAGTATGATTTCTCGCCGTGCTTGTTTACAGCTATGCCGTAAATGTTTTGAAGTATCTCTGTAATAGGTATTTGCTTTAATTGTTGTATAAAATCGTCACTCAACTTTTCCACTCCTTTTCATATGATTTTTGTTGCTGAAACAGGTCTAACAAGAAGATAAAATTAAGTATAAAAAAAGAGAAGCTCATCAAGAACTTCTCTTTATTGTTACATATTCTGTTTTTCCCTGCTTAAAGTGATAACGGCTGCTCTCTGTGGCGAATAGGATTTAATCCATCCATACATTTATCATAGAGAAACTTTTTAATAGCTCTGTTATCGTTGCTTTCGTAATAATTAACGAGCATTTGCTTAAAAGTACCGTCCAATTCAACAGGTACGGCAACAATACCACAACCGTTTTCAATTAAAACTTTATTTGATGCAATTGTTGCAACTCGTTTGTTTCCATCCTTAAAGATTTGGCTACGCATAATCCAAAGCATTAAGGTAAGTGCTCTATCTGTTGCCGATGGCATAGCCATAATTTCAACAAGTTCCTTATGCAAGCGTTCAACATCCGGAATTTCGGGCCTCCATAATGTGCCGCTTATAAGAACATCTTCTGTACGAATTTTACCTAACTCGTCGTGATTAAGGTCAGGACGGGCAACAAGCAAATGTAACTCTTCCAGAAAACCGAGGTTCATTTCATCGTTGATGTGGTCTAATGTAAAGTGCCAAGCATCACGCAAACAAAATACTTTATTTATATCGTTTGGCTTCAGGGAAGCTACATTAACGTTATTTAATATATCTATTGTTTGTGCGTAAGTAACGGCAATACCCTCGAGGTTTGCGCTTTTGTATATTGCATCTACTAAAGTTCGTTTAGCTATTTCAATATTTTGCCGCTGTGTCATTGCGTATTTATTCTGCATACATATCACTCCTGTTGTTACATTATAACTTTTTATGGGAAAAAAAGCAACAAAAGAAACACTTCTTTAGACATTGCTTATGAAACTTTCTCACTCCTTTTCAGATTATTTTCATCGCCAAAATAGGTCTGATGAGAAGATTAAAGTGATAACGGCGGCTCTCTGTGGCGAATAGGATTTAATCCATCCATACATTTATCGTTTGAAGAATTCTCATCGGCTATATCAGCTAATTTTTCATCAGATTTTTCTGCTTTTGCCGAATATTTGATATTCACATATTCATTATCCGCAGGTATAAATTTATTTCCGTCCCATTCTTGCACATAAAAACCGCCGTTTACGTTCGGAGCAAGCCTCTTTTCACCCTTGTTAAAGAACTCGCTTAAATTATCATAGTCGTATGGATGCGGCTTTCTGTTCACAGTATAACGATAGCCCATTCGGCTTTCCTCGTATTTGCCGTTCATCTCAGCAAGCAGTTCTTTTGCAGCGTTTGTGGAATTGTCATAATGTTTCTGTTCACGCTTGCGTATATATTCCTGCGCTGATTTACGGCGTTCTTCTGCTTTTTGAATTTCCTCGGCAGTCTTAACAAATGTACCGTTTGAACCTATTTTCTTTTTAACTATGAGGCTACCGTCATTATCGGTAACATAATAAAAGCTTCCTCTTTCCTCGATATTAACATTTTCAAGGTTCTGCACATTCGCTTTTACGTTACGACCGTTGCCTATCCATTTAACGTATGTAAAATTGCCTTTATATGTCTTTGTGCTTACAGTCTTTTTTATGTCACTCCACTCAGCTATCTGCTTTTCGGTCAAAGAATTCACCAAATCTTCATCTACGATGTAAAAAGCTGTTTTATTGTATTTCATTGATGTGTGGTGCCACGATGTCTGTTTAAGCACCTTTTCCTTGAGGACGAAAACAGAAACATTTTTAAGTAAATCCGCTGCTTTAGGGTTAATCTCTCTTACTCTGTTCAATATTTCCGTCTTGCTCCACTTGGATATAGGCATTTCACCGTTTGCGTATGCGTCTCTCGCATTGTTCGACATTGACCATCCGTCATATCCGTTGCCTATTTTTTCTATATCCATCTTTCAAAACTCCTTTTTGAAATTGAAAAAGCCGCTTGGTTTTCTAAGTGAAATCAAGCGGCTTAAAGTTATTTTGCCTATTATCTTGTCGGTTCATACTCTTTTACCTTTTTTTCGGGTGGCACTTCGCTCTCATCAGGCTCTCCGCCGACAATCTCGTTTTCTGTCTTATCCATATTGAGCAGGATGTTAAGCTCGTCCAGTCGGGCAAGCTTCGTTTTCAATTCTTCATCCTGTGCAAATGGCTTTTCGACCTCTGTTTTAGCGGTTTCAAATTGAGCTTTCGTATTTGCAAGCTCATTCTCAGCAAAGGATAAAGCTTCTGAAAACTTTTCTACACCGTTGTCAATTCGGGTAATATTGCCGTAAGAATCCTCTCCAAGAAATACATTCCTACTTGTAGAACCTTTAATCTTAATCATATATGTTCGCTCTAAAGTGTCAAACGAAAGTTCCATATCAAAGCCACGATATTTGCCAAGATAAATAGGTTCAGGACTACTCATCAGCTTGCAAGCTTCAATGATTGCTTTACCGGCTTCTGCTTTTTCGGAATAGAAAACGCCATTAACCTCCATACCGACAAAGTGGTCGTCTGTTGGTTTTGGGTTACGCTTTGCAGTTTCGACGTCTTGTTTAAGTCCCTCGATTTTATTTTGTAAAGAGGTAATTTGTTGAGGGTAATACTTAATTATCTTGTCCTCAAGACGATACTTTTCCGAGAGGAAGTTGGACTTCAACAGCTTCAATTTCTGAACCTGAATATCCAAATCCATCTTTTCTTTTATGTACGGGTTGCCTGTGGCGAGCATTTTGATTTCGGCATAAGATAGTGCAGTTTCGTCAATATCCTCTGCTGACCTGACTGGAGATTTACTTGTCATAATCTGACTTGCAAACTTTTGCTTTCCTTCAACGAGCTGATAGAGGTATGCGTCAAAGGTCTGTTCCGTAACATAACGGAAAATATCAACATCTGGGTTCGAGTTACCCTGACGAATAATTCTACCGGAACGCTGTTCCAAGTCTGAAGGGCGCCAAGGACAATCCACATCGTGAAGTGCGATAAGTCTGTCTTGAACATTTGTGCCGGCTCCCATCTTCTGAGTAGAGCCAAGCAAGACTCTGACTTCGCCCTTGCGGGTCTTTTGGAACAGTTCTTTCTTTTTGATGTCGGTATCTGCCTCGTGTATAAATTTAACTTCGCTGTCGGGAATACCACGCTCAATAAGTTTTTTCCTTATGTCGTCATACACAGAGAATGTGCCATCGTTCTTTGGCGTTGACAGGTCGCAGAACACAAGCTGCGCCGATTTCTTATCGGCGGTTTCAGTCCATATACGGTAGATATTATCGACACAAGCATTGATTTTACTGTCCTCAAAGTCGGGCAGCATATCATTAAGCATACGCTGGTCAAGAGCGAGTTTTCTGCCGTCATTCGTTATTTTCAGCATATTATCCACACTGGAGTCAACAGCACCGCCACGAACCTTCTCAGCTCTCTCTGCAAGAGAAGCAACCATTTCTTTTTGCATTTCCGAAGGCTTAACCGCAATATTATGATAATGTGCTTGTGGTACGGGAAGGTCAAGCATATCCGCCGTCTTTATGTCGGCAACTTCTTTGAACATTGCCATAAGCTCCGGCAAGTTGTAAAATTTTGCGAAGCGTGTTTTGGCTCTGTATCCCGTTCCTTCGGGAGTAAGTTCGACGGCTGTTACCGTTTCTCCAAAAGTTGAAGCCCAAGCGTCGAAGTGTTGTAAGTTGTTCTTAACAAGCGTGTTATATTGCAAATAACGCTGAATAGTGTAGAGTTCCACCATAGAGTTGCTGATAGGTGTACCCGTTGCAAAGATTGTTCCTCGTCCGCCTGTAAGCTCATCAAGGTAACGACATTTCATAAAGAGGTCAGAGGATTTCTGAGCTTCCGTCTGTGCGATGCCGCCTACATTACGCATTTTAGTGTATAAATATAGGTTCTTATAGTAGTGGCTCTCGTCAATAAACAGCCTGTCTACGCCCAGTTCCTCAAAGGTTACAACATCATCTTTACGGCTTTGGTCATTGAGCTTTTCAAGTTTTTGCTTTACGGCTTTTCTCGATTTTTCAAGCTGCTTAATAGAAAAGTTCTCTCCACGATTTCGCTTCAAATCCGCAATGCCATCTGTCAGTTCTTCAAGCTGTTGCTCCAAAATTGCCCTTTGTCTTTCTATGGACATCGGTATTTTTTCAAACTGAGAATGACCGATAATTACAGCGTCATAATCTCCGGTTGCAATTCGACCGCAGAACTTCTTGCGGTTCTTTGTTTCGAAGTCTTTTTTTGTCGCAACAAGAATATTAGCTGCCGGATAGAGCTGCAAGAACTCCGCCGCCCATTGCTCTGTCAAATGATTTGGTACAACGAACAGAGATTTATTGCAAAGTCCAAGCCTTTTAGACTCCATAGCAGCTGCCACCATTTCGAAAGTTTTACCGGCGCCGACTGCGTGTGCAAGCAAGGTATTACCGCCATAAAGAATATGAGCCACAGCATTTTTCTGATGTTCACGCAGCTTAATTTCAGGGTTCATACCATTAAAGACAATGTGACTACCGTCATACTCACGAGGACGAATACTGTTAAATTTTTCGTTATACATCTTCGTAAGTTTTTCACGTCGGGCAGGGTCAGCCCATATCCAATCTTGAAAGCCTTGCTTTATAAGTTCTTGTTTTGCCTGTGCAATTGCCGTTTCTTTTTTGTTTAGAACAGCTTTCCTTTTACCGTCCTCATCCTCTACATAATCGAAGATGCGAACATCTTTTAAGTTTAGCGTTTCCTCGATTATCTTGTATCCATTGATACGAGAAGTGCCGTATGTGCTGTATGCTTTCACATTGGAACGGTCGTAGCTCTTGCCCTCGATATTCCATTCACCGGAATATTGAGAGAAATGGACTTTGATATTCCAACGTGCGTAATAGGGTGTACCCAAGAACTCAAACATAAACTGCTGTATGATTTCAGGCGGCAGCCAAGTAGCACCAAGTCTTACCGCAATCTCACTTGCGGTTAAGTCTTTCGGCTGAACTTTCTCCAAATCTTCCACATTGATTTTATAATCATCGGGATACACCTCGGCAGATTTTTTGGCTGTGATAAGTTTTTCTCTGACATTACCCGAAAGGTACTCATCTGCCATCAAATACTTCTGCTCGCTTACATTCCCGTAGCCGTAAAGCGGATTTAAGAAGATTACACCCTTTAAGTCGTCAAATAGTTCTTCCTCACTTTTACCGGAAAGTTGCTGCATATATTCCATATCAATACAGGCTTTTTCGCCCATCGATACTGCAAGAGCTTCATCTGCTGTGTCAACTTCTGTTACGGCTTTATGTGGCTTGATTGTTCTTTTATAGAACATGTCTGCCTTGCGCTCAAGCTCGCCGTTTTCGTTGATGACCTCAAGAGCAGATAGCAAAGCATAGGAGCTGTCATCGGAAAAGGCGGAAGTATTGGCACGACTGTTAATCAGTCCGTACTTCTTTGTAAAGCTGTCATACAGAGTGTTCAGCTTTTCCTGTGCCTGTTTGATTTCGCTGTCCGGGTAATCCTCGGTTTGCAGTTCAATCAGGTTGCGAACGCTGTCACGAATAGCAACCATACCCTTGATACGATTTTCGGCAGTTGCAGATACTATGGCAGGCGACATACGGGAGTTCTCACGGAAATAGATTTTATCGTCCAGTACAGTATAGGAAAAGTTCCTTACCGTTGGGTCTGCTGGGATAGAATTATCTTCTTCATCAAGCTCATCTGCAACCTCATATTCAGAGATTTCTCCGTGAATATTGATAACAGCTTCATTCAACAGTTCTCCGAGGTCTGCGTTTTCAAATGCTTCGCAAGTTGCTTCCGGTCCGAAACGACCCGAAACCATCTTCATCTCGCCCAGTATCATTTCAGGGTGCTGAACAAAATATGAGTTCATCTTTATTCCGTTTTCATCGGTGTCAAGATGAATCCAATCCGGCTCAATATCAATCATTCTATCTCGCTTTTGCAAGAACAAAATATCCGATACCACTTCCGTACCAGCGTTACCCTTAAAGGTGTTATTCGGAAGTCTGATTGCTCCGAGAAGCTCCGCCCTCTGAGCGATATACTTACGGACAGAGGAGTTTTCCTTGTCCATCGTACCTTTGCTTGTTACAAGAGCCATTACACCGCCGGGGCGTAATTTATCAAGGGACTTGGCAAAGAAGTAATCGTGAATAAGGAAGTTGTACTTATCGTATCGCTTGTCGGAAACTTTGAAATCTCCAAAAGGCACATTACCGATTACGCCGTCAAAGAAGCTGTCAGGGACATTGACTTCCTCAAAGCCTTGTGCCGCAATGGATGACTTCTGATAAAGTTGCTGTGCTATTCCTGCGGAAATTGTATCAAGCTCGACACCGTAAACCTTTGCATTTTCCATTGATTTCGGAAGCATACCGATAAAGTTACCGATACCGCAGGACGGCTCTAACAAATTGCCCTCCTTAAAGCCCATCTTCTCCATAGCCTTATATATGGCTGTGATTACTTCAGGTGGAGTATAAAAGGCAGTTAATGTGCTTTCCCTCGCTGCTGCATATTCTTCGGGAGTGAGAATGTTTTTAAGCAGCGTGTATTCACTCTGCCAAGAACCGGCTCGCTCATCAAATGCTTCGGGAATACCGCCCCAACCGACATATTTTGAAAGAATTATTTGTTCTTCGGGAGTGGCAAAGCGATTTTCGTTCTGACATTCTTTAAGTACGGATATAGCTGCATAATTTCGGTGGAAGCGTTCTTTCTTGTTCACTTCCTTAACCGGATTGTGTGCTAAATCGAAGCTGTGTCGCTCGGACATTGGGATTTCAGGGTGCAGGTCAAAGGATTGCACCTTGCTTTTCTTTGGCTGCTCCCAAGCAGGAACAACGGGGGTAGAAGCCTTTTCAACACGCTCAAGTTCTTCTTCGGACAGATACACAAGATCATCAAAGGAAAGGTTCTTCAGACCTCGCTCGGTCATATCCTCAAGACTGTCGTACTGTTCGGTGCGGATAACCGTACCGTCAACAAGGGTTTCAATCTTGAAGTCTACAAGGTTGATATTCGCCTGTATTTCGTGCTTATCATCTTCGGTGGTTGTGTATGCCACATTGACTTCTGAAAGGTTAGAGTAGTTCGCACCTTCGTCACGCTCAAATTCTTCTCGACAGTATTCGTCAATAATCTCCTTAGCAATATCAAGGGAAGATTTCAGATACGGACTGTCGATAATCTCAACGCCCTGCGGTTGAGGATCAAGCTGAGAGATAAAGTCCTGCGAAATAGTCGTTCCGTCCCTGTCCTTATACAGAACAATTTTCATCGGAACGCCGTAGTAATTTTCTTCCTTAATGTCCTTTTCAAACTGATAAGGACTTGTGTATTCGATACTCTCACGAACACGCCCGTCCGTATGAAGATAATCAATTCTGCCGATAGGCTTTGACTGTACCGGGGCTTCCTTGTTCGTAGAAACAATGGAAAGAACCTTGCGCTCGCTGCCGTCAACGGTTGAAACCGCAAGGTCAAAACCTCTGTCGGTCAGCATATTCATATAGGTTTCGATGGTGTGCTGCGGGAAGCCCACCATAGGAACTCTCTCGCTGTCGCTTATCGCACGGGAGGTCATCACAAGGTCAAGAGCTTCAGCAACCTTTTGTGCGTCCTCGCCATAGGCTTCATAAAAATCCCCAACCTGATACAAAACAAGGCTGTCGGGATTTTCGGCTTTCACCGCAAGATAACTTCTATACGGTTCTCTTACACGGTCATAAACCGGCAATGCGTTCGGCTCATTCTGCCCAGCCATCCTGTTAAGTTCTGCTTGATGTTCCGCTTCAAATTGCTGAATATCCTTGTGGATTTTGAGAATGTTTTCGGGTGTGAACTCGGTATAGTCGCAGTCCATCTCATAGTCGTTTTCCGCTTCCATAAAGAAAGGCGTGTTGATGTCAGCCAAAAACTGATCCGACATTTCTTCAAGGTCGGCAACAAACCTATCCGTGTTTTCGGGATGATTCGCAATATCATACTGCTCGATGAGTTCTTCAAAAACAGTGAAGCTCAAGTCACCTGAGACATACTGACCACCGGCATTTGCGTCGGGATTGAAATATATCCAATGAACAAGGTCGTTTCCGCTATCCAAAGATATTCTCACCTTTGTGTTGTCCGTGATTTCTTCGGCTGGTAAAACCTTTACTTTCAGGTGGTCATTCATCGGGTTTTCCTGCACCTTTTGGTCGAATTCTGCACGGCTCATTTCCTTATTGAACAACGGGAACTGCGTATCATAGAGCATTACCCGGTCATTGTCAAAGGACAGAATTTCATACTCATTTGCACCGATATAGACGGTGTTGCCGAGATGATATTCATATCTTTCGTTGCTCGGTTCAGGCTCTTTCTTTTCGGGTGGTGCAGTAGAAAGTATTTCTCGCTTTCTGCGTTCCTCTGCGGCTTCGGCTCTGCGAATTTCGTGTTGTTCAAGCCACGCAGGATAGAGTTCCTTTTCTTTCGGGTTCAGATATCTATCCAGTTTGATAAGCTCAGAAATGCGCTTTTCAACCTGATTCCAATTCAGAAGCACTTTGACTTCTTCGCCGTTTACATTCTTCGAGATTTTGATGCCTTTGCCGTCGTGCAGTTCATCAATGCCCGTTCCGGTGATAACGGGGCAAGAACCGCCCCAACCGTATTCATTTTTCAGGAAATCCACATTTTCTTTCTTTGAAAGGCTCTTTTGGAACTGCTCATAAATGCGGAACTTTCCCTCCGACACGCCGCTTCCACGGGTGAGGACTGCATCGATAATCTCCTGAGAAAAAGTAAAGGCAGAGGTTTTTTGTTCCTCTGCCTGACTGTTTGTTATTAAGCTCATCTGCATATCCGTTGACGGTAACGGCTTTATCCTGTCGGTTAATTCTCCAAGCAAACGCATTGCTTCAAAATGCTGTGTGATTACACCCCAATCATAAAAACTCTGCTTTGTTCGACTTTCGTAGTTGCCCTCCCACAAGTGAAGAACATTCTGAAATGTCTTGTAGCCTACCGTTCTGCCGTCTTCCAATGTGAGTTCGGTATAGTCGTTATTGAAAATACTCTTAACATATTCAGTCCTGTCCGAAGTGATTGTGTTTCTTTCAAAGAAGTCTTTGATATCTTCTTTTGAAGCGGACAGGTGCGGGGTAGTGCCGAGTATTTCTCTGATTGTGTCGTCTCCGCCGAAAAACGGCAGGCTCTTGTCCTCGTGTTCTCTGTCGTAATACTCTAATTGAATATTACCTGTTCTTTCACGATTTCCTGCGCCGAGTGTCTGATGTTGTTCATCAGACCTACCCACTTCATCATATCTTCCGCTTTCATCTGTTCGGTCAGACCTGCTTTCGCTGCCATCTGCTTGACTAAGCTCTCCTCCAAGTCGGTCGCTCTCTTTTCCACTTCTGCCAAGTGCTGAATCAGAATCCCTTTCGTCAGTAGATTGCAATATATGATTTCGTGCTCTTCCTTCAGGTAATTTCTCCTCATCTGAGCCCATCTTCCCAGCGTTACTTCCGGTTGTTCCGGTAGCTTCAAGTCCGGAAGAAGATAATCTCCCACCTGCGTGTATGTTATTTCCATAGTTGTTTCTCCCTTCGTTTTTATTTACATCTGCATTATAGTTCTTATTTTCAGATAAATCAAATGTGCGATTTTTTTGTTCGTACATTAAAATGGACTTTGCTATCTGTTCGAGAGCGATTTTTGCGGTTTTGTTTGTTGCAACTCCAACCGCATTAAAAACTTCTTGTGAATTAAATTTTGAAAGGACTGCAAAATCCGAAGGAGAATAAATTTTATCAACGTCTAACCCTAATCGTGCCATTATCATATATGACACGCTATCTTTCACGAAATTTAAATATAAAGAGTTAGCTTCTTCGGTAGGTAAAGATTTTATATCACTACCTAATCCAACATTCATAAAATCAGAAACGTATTTTTCGGTGTTGTTTTTAATAATGTTAGAAACACTTTCTTTTATAACACTTTCGAGGCTTGTTATATCGTAAACACTACCGAAAGCATTTTTGAGTGCTTCGATTACAGTTGTTTCATACTCAGGCTTCATATTCCAAATCGGAACAGGTCGGGAATGACTGCTTTCGTGCGTATCTGAAATATCAAAATAATGAATAAGTCTTTGTCGGCTTCTGTCGGCAGACTCAAAAACAGCAATACCTTTTGCACCCTTATTAACCCATCTTTCAAATGTTTCATTCCAACGTTCGATTTCAAGAACAGCCGTTGCGTCAGGTCTTTGTATGAAAAGTAAGAACTGTTCGTCAAAACGCAGCTTAAAATTTCTTCCGGCGGTCTGGAGAAATGATTGCCATTTTACAGGGTCAGTTATTATTTCTAAACAAGCTCTGTCATAAAGCTCTGATATAACGTCAAATTTTTGAGCCATTAGGTATATACCTCCTGTGTTTATTTTCTTTTCAACAAGCAGAAAACAACGCTCAATAAATGAGCGTTGTTTTTATTGTTTATTTCGCTTTCCATTGAGCAACTACGCTATATGAATTGCAGCTACCGTCATAACCGATAAAATTGTCCTCGGCAGGAATTGTGTATGAGTCGCCGACTTCAGCTGCCATTTGTTCGAGATCCGCCGCCGAAATGGTTATAATCTGTCCTTCGTTTTTGAGGTATTCTCCCGTAACATTATTTCGGAATGCCCAACCTGCGAACTCGTAGCCATCTTTGGTAAAGGGAGTTCTCAGAGCAAGTGTAAATTCCATCTTATTGAACGGCTCTTTGGTTGTAACGGTATATGAAGGCATATATCCTTTACCACCATTGGAGTCGTAGCTTACTGTTACGGTCTGCGGTCCTCGATATGCGTCTTGGCAATCGACAAATTGCAAATTATTATTGTTCGCCCACGTTTGTGCGTAAGAGCCGCTTACACCATAAATGGTCTGCGGTAATTTATCTGTATTGCAGAAAGCTGATGCGGTATCGTTATTATCTGCACCTAATCCTTTACCGGCAATAGCTATAACCGAACTCGGCAGCAAAATGCTATCAAGTGATGTATGTTCAAAAGAGTATGTTGTTATCTCTTTAACAGTTTTTGGAACTGCATAACCATATTTTGATGTTGAAGTTTTTCCGGCAGGATAAATTAGAAGCTTTGTGACGTCCTTGTCAAAGAGAATTCCGTCAACAGAAGTATAATATGGGTTGTCGGTGCTGACGTTTATCTCTTTACAGCGAACTGCAAACTCTTTTGGATTTAGTGCGCTTAAATCAGGTCTTCCGGAGTATTGATTTTCTTCTCCGTGGTATAAATCTCCTCTGAAATTGCTAAACGAACCGGAAATTCTCACGGGATTCCTAAATCCAATGTGTAAGTCGTCTGTGTAACTACAAACAATGTCCTTTAAGTTCCTGCCTATATTAAGTGTTCTGTATGAAGTGAATGCACCTTCTCCGACAGAAGTGCAACCGTCAAGCAAATTTATAGTATCAATATTAAAATGTCCTGCGAAAGCGTATTCGCCGACATTTCCGGATACAGTAACATTGCTCAACGAGTTTGATATAGGCTCATCGATACCGGCGTGGCTTTCGCCCCAAAAGTTACTTGTACTGAAAGCATATGCTCCCACGTTACCTGATATTGTCATATTACCGATAACACTTGTTGTCGAAAATGCTCCGGCTTTAATATCTTTTATTGATTCGGGGAAAGATGTATTAAACTGCGAGGCATTAATATTAGACATATCAGATATTTTTTCTTTTGGTGTTGCGACATTTCCCGCAACTGCAAAAGCAAGCTCGTCTATTGTTTCCAATCCTTCGTTAAAAGTTATCGGCAGGTATAATTCGTTAACATTAGCCACGACTTTATCATTTAAGCCAACGAAAATAGTGCTGCCGGGAATCCAAACCGTAAATGCAAGTTTTCCTATTGTTTTGACCGAACTCGGTATAACGATTGAGGTTGGTGTTGTTGAATACTTATTGCATCTTAACCCGGTATTATTCAAGAATGCACAATCTCCGATTTTCTCTACCGTGTCAGCGATACTAATATGTCTAAGTCCCATAGTTCCGTCTTCGTGAGAATACTTTTCACGAAGTGTTTTTGCGTAATCTTCGTCCCAATTTACGGCCTCTGAATAATCGTAAAGCATAAATGCGCCTGCACCGATATTCTTCACGCCTGATTTAATTATTGCGGTATTCAAAGTCATTCCGTGCTTTGCCATAGGAGAAGCTTCTCCTATACTGTTAAGGAAGTCTGTGTTCTTCATACCTTGTTCTTTCAACTTGAACTTTCCTGATATATCGAGTCCGGAATTATCCGTGCCATTTGCATCGTAATAGGGATGAAGCGTTTGATAATCTTTCATTATGCCGTCGCTGTCTTCTCCATTAGCTAATACAGTAACGCTTGAATAATCATCATTGAACTTTGCTACTACCCATTCAGCTTTATTTTTGCCGATTGCATATAAATGCTCATCGGCAGCAATTTCTTCAGCTGTGTATGTTTTATCTTTAACGTCAAACGAAAAAACAGCTGTATCGGAATATGTTCCGGAATATTTTGCTTGTTCGGTTACGGCTACGCCAAATTTATATTCTTCTGTGTCCGGCGAGCCTGCTTTGTGGGTTATGATAGTCGAACCGCTTGCGACATCTCCGCTATCGTCAACGAGCTTATACGGAATAGTAGCTCCTCGCTGCTCGGTCATAACACCGCTGTATGATACAGTACCGACAAGCGTTGTTTCGTCGTTGAGCTGTGCGTTTATGACTCTTACGGTATTAGCAACGGTATTAACTGCCTCGCCGTATTCTTGAGCTTTCGTGTATTTGGGAATTGAGACGGTATAAGATGTATCTTCCACATAGCTTACAGGGGTTGTTCCTACAATTTCCTTTGCAAACGCAACGGTAGGAACGCTTAACACCATTAACGCACTCAACAAAATAGAAACAAAGCGTTTAGTGTGTTTTGTTATTTTCACTTTTTACACTCCTTTTTGTTTTTGAAAAAACGGTTTAACAGCCGACAAGGAAGCTGTTAAACCGAAAGGTTAAAAACTGTCTTACGCAACAGTAACGGAGAAAGTCGCTGTATCTGTATAAGCGCCGGCGAAAATGGGTGCCTGAGTAAGAACAGCACCAACAGGAACGGTGGATGTGCCGTTTGGATCTCCGGCAGCTACGGTGAGAATTGTGTCGCCGGAAACAATCTTTGTGCCGTTAGCCTGCATATTATAAGCAATCTTAGTTGATGCATTATCCGAAAGAGCAAGAGTATTTTCGAACGTAACAGCGACGGTAAGATTAGTACCGTAAGGGATGAGAACGTCCTTAGCTGTTACATTGCTTGTTTCCGGAGTCTCGCCGACCTTTGCCGCTTTAATGAATTCGGGAATTGTTACGGTATAAGTACCTGATACGACATCGTCTGTCGGGTCATCGTTACCCTTATTGTCAACTTTACCTGCCTGATAATATACAAGAGCTGTATCGGTAATGTGGTTTTCAGTAAGTGTTTTGTCTGCTGCAAATGCTGTTGTGCTTAATGTTGCAAACAACATTATTGCAAGAACTACAGCAAATACCTTTTTCATTTTTCTCATAGTTAAATCATTCCTTTGTTTTATATTCCTTAATGCTTTTCTTCATCCTTGCCGTTAAAGAAAAAACGATTAAGCGCTTATATTAACTAACATGTATTATGATTTGTATTGCCGGAGAATTCATTTCTTTTCCGGTTGTCAATTCGTTAGTCTTAATCTTGATTGTTGCAGGGTAGTCGCCTGCGTCAAACTCACGGGTTATATTTATTCTTGATATTTTCTCTCCGGGCGGAACCATATCGGATGAATATATTACCTCTCCTGAATCAGAGAGCAAGATTTCAAACGAGAAGTAACAAGGGTTGCCTTCGGGGTTCTCAAGCGGAATGGAGAGATTTTTGCTTGTGTTAGCCGGAATTGACCAAGTAGTAAATCCTCTGACTTGAATTCCTTTTGCTTCATTTTCTTGAGCTTCTTCGTTGGTGCCGGTATTATGTTCTATGTTAGGACGAAATATCGGAGACCCGGGATGTTGTTTATTGCAAAAGGACAATATAGAAATCAGAATTAACAAGAGTAGCGCCAAGAGAATTAGCAGCCACGGAAGAATAGAGTTTGATGTGATAGCTATATATTTGTTTTCCGTGTCTTTAAGCTTGATATATCCTTTTATGGCTGCCGTTTTTGAACGGGTAGAATAAACATAAGATATATCGCTCTCGTTATCGCTTAATACTCCTATCGGCTCATTGTGCTTTTTATTTTTGCGAAGTCTTAAATCTGTATATCCGCAAATGTTAGCATTTTGTTGCTGTTCAAATTGAATAGGGCTGATATACTGAATTTTGTGTTTCTTGCGAACTGTTTTTGTTTTATCTCCGAACAATTCGATTGGGTATTTTTTGAGTTGCATATAAATTTCCTTTCTGCTCCCACACAAAACAACGACGCAGGTGTATCTTCTGCGCCGCCGTTTGCGTGTTTAGGAGGAACCGATAAAAAAGATATGGTCTAAAATAACAAAAGCACCTTGTGATTACAAAGTGCTTTTAGTCTTTCGTCTTCTGATAAGGGAAATTGTTATCCAAGCTGCCGAAGTCAATACGCCGAGGGTTCCTGCGGCGAAGTATAATGTTTTGGATTTATTTCCCGTTTTCGGAATTTCTACCGGTATCGGTACTTTGTTGTTGGTTATATTGACTTCTACAACCGCCTGTTCTTTTGTGATTTCAAACGGGTATTCGGTTTCGTCTAATATATACCCGCTTTTTGCTTCAAATTCCTGATAGGTATATTTTCCTCTTTTCAGTCCGTCAAACTCAACGACGCCATTTTCGTTTGTATAGCCTTCGCTGACAATTTCACCCTGCTCGTTGCGGATACGGAATCCAACGTTAGGTAACAGCGTTCCGTCAGAGAAGTCTGATTTTGTGATGATGAGCTTACCGTTTGCCCATATGTTGACAGCCTTAATCGTGACAATCTGTCCGTCTTTGTTGAGAGTTACGGGTATAGGTGTATTATCTAACAAGTAACCTTCGGGTGCGGAAAGCTCAATAACTACATATTCGCCTACAGGAACATTGTCAAAGCGGAAAACGCCGTCATTGTTGCTCACAGCAGTCAAAAGTGCCGTCGCTTCGGTGTGTTCAGTTTCTTCTGCACGGAACAACCCGAAAACAGCATCAGCAAGTGCATTTCCTTGTTCGTCGCTCTTCTTGCCGATTATGCTGCCACGCTTGAGCGTGTTTTCGATTGCGTTGCCGTTATTGACTGAAATGCGGACTTCAGACACATTTTGTCCGGCGTATTCAAAGATTACAGGATATTTCGTATCTGAAAGAACATAGTGTTCGTCCGTACTGTACTCTTTTACATAAGCTTTTGCTTCTACCGGCAAATCTGTTGCAAATTCTGCTGTACCGTCAGCATTCAAGGAGAGGATCTCCAATAACCCGTCTTTCGGGATTACAGAGCCGTCCGTTGCCGTCAAATCTTCGGCAGCATAAAGGGCAAACTGCACTTTTTGCAGTTCGTTATTATTGCCGAGTTCGAATAAGTCGTCTTGTTCTAAAACTTTTTTGAGGTCAATAACTGCCTTTTGCCGTGCATTGGTAACCGTTATTGCCGTGGATATTACCGAAATATCCTGACCTGCGTATGTGAGGGATACTTCGTAAACAGTTGGGTCTATAACCATACCGTAGGCTGCTTTGGTTTCTTGAACAAGGTATTTACCGAGATACAAAAGCTTTGACTGAGAGGTGCTGTTTCCGATTGTAACGATGTCTACTACATCGCCCTGCTTTGCACGTATTGTGCCGTCGGGTGTGATAATGTCCTCGGCAGCAGTAATTGTAAATACCGCACCTTTGTTATTTGCAAGCGAAAAAACAGGCTGATAGAATGTGCCGTCAAAGGATGTGGAACTGAACACCTCTCCGAGCTTTGTGATGTCAATTGTGCCTTTTTGTGGCATATTTGATTTTGTAATGTTAACAACCGTTAATGCACCGTCTTTTGTCATAGTTTCGGGTGTTATATCGAAGGGCACAGGTGTTTTGTCAACAACATATCCGTAAGGTGCATAAACCTCAACTGCCGAATAGCCTTTGCCATAGGGAAGCTGTTCGGGTGTGACGAGCCGTCCGTTGTTATCTGTATAGAATGTATCAATGGTTGTCGGCGTAGGATAGGTATAAGTCATCGTTATCAAATTTCCCTGTGGGTCATAGAGCTGTATGCCTGTTCCTGCCAACGGTACGGTTTTGCCCGTTTCCGCATCTGTCTTGGTGAATTGAAGGTAGCTTTTATAGGTTGCATTGTTGATTAAATATCGGTAGATTTCCCCGTGCTTGTTAATTACAATGTCAAAGTCCTCAATAAACTCTGTACCGTCCTTACCTTTTGTTTGATGGGCTGTATATATGCCGTATGGCAGCTTTTTTGTTTGGGCAAATCCGTTTTCATCAATTACCAACAAGTCTCGTTCACGGTCATTTGCCGCAGCATAAGAGCCTTTAGACTTGAGGTATATTTCAAATTCAGCACCGACTTCGGGCGTTTCAATTTGAGTGTCCCCGTTGTCGTTGTGCTTAATTATCGCAATTTGACCGAGAATAACATCCTCTGTCACACCCATAGAAACGGCATTGTGCTCAACCGTGAAATTGTCGGCTTCTGCGCCGATGTGATAAACAGTTTCATTAATCAAATAGCCCTCGCTGGATGTCAGCTCACGCAAAGTCCAGTTATCGCCGCATATATATTCTTTGGTTGTAAAGCTGCCGCTTTCATCAGTCGTGTATGTATCTACAAGCGTATTATTTTTATAAACGCCATATACAGCACCCGCCAATGTTCCGTCGCCTTGAGCTTTACCGGTTATGCTGTCCTGTTTTTTGACTGTAACCGTAAACTTCTTTAGAACATTTTCGAAAGAAGCGTTTGCAACGCTGTTCCAAGCAATGTCGGTTGTTTGGCTGTTGGGAACAACATATTGAATTCCTGTATCCACTTCTTCAAGTGTGTATCCGTTACCGATGAGAATGTCGTTGAAATACGCCTTACCCGTGTTGTCGGTAACCGCATAAGCATTGACTTCCAAACCGCTTTCGGAGGTACCAAACAGATGGAAGCGGTGTCCTTCGAGCACACCGTCTTCAGACGTCTTAGTTACGGTCAAAGAGCCACGCTTGAGCACGTTGTTGAAGGTAACGGTAGTTGTCTGTCCCGGCAGAATAGTAAAAATCTGTGCCGTTTGCGGAACATAATAGCCGTTTGTGATTTCAGAAACGGTATAAGTTCCGGCGATTAAGTTTTCAACGGTAATAGTACCGTCCTTACCCGTTTTCACATCTTTTTCTATGCCGTTACCGCTGATGTGCAACGATACATTATCAACCTTGCCGTCTTCCGAAGTCTTGACTAACTTAACGTGTCCTACGGATTCGGTTTTCAAGCTAAAGTATGCGTTGACGGGGTCTTTTAAGTCGAGAGCAACAGCTGTGGTTTGGTTAGAGCCGACTGCGTAGCCTGCGCATATCGCCGGCAAAGAGGAAACATAAGAATTGCTTGTTCGTTCGCCTGATACGGTAGCATTATCTAAAATGCGGTCGGTGCTTATATACAGAGTGTTGCCTGACTTTGTGAAGCTCACCCCGCTGCAAGAGAAACTGTATCCTGACAAAACGCCGTTGCCGTCCGTCACGCTGCCTTCATACCTACCTGAAGCGGAATTGTATTTAAGAGTGATTTTGTTTGCATATGACAAGTCGGCTCTTTTAGTTGCAAAACTCGGAACAGTATAATGTGACAAGATTTGGTCTTTAATTTTTACGTAAACAGCTTTGCACGCTGCTCGATTAGAAGCGGAAGTCTTTCCGCCAAACGCACAGTTTAGAAATGCATCTTCCTGTGCCGTGTTAAAATATCCTTGAACCAATGCCCAAATGATACCCTGTGTCGCTACGTATTCCGTCTGCCACGTATAGCCGTATTTTGTGTTACCGTCAAAGCCATAGAGAAAAGCAGCAGTAATGTTTTTTTGTGTGTTTAAAGATAATGATTTGTATGTTTCTTTGATTGTTTTGTCCCCATCTGTAAAATGCTCGTTTGGTTCTACACAATAGGCAGGTCTTCCGTCTGCTGTGTGTAAATGCTGATGCTGCCCGTATTTGTTTGTGCCGAAGCCGGACTTTGAGAAGTTGTAATAAAAGCCGGAGATCCATTCTTTCGCACCGCTAACCTTAACTGTTTCGCCGACGCTTAAAGCAGACACCGCTACCGACAACGGAGAAAACAGCATTAACAGAGTGAGAAAAGCTGCTAAAAATCGACTAATTTGTTTTTTCATTTTTCAAATTCCTTTCGTATTGTTTAATATCTATGTGAACGCCCCATCGGACGAATAAAAGTAAAAAAAGAGACTTGTTTTTACAAGTCTCTTGTGTTCGTTTATTCAATTTTTTTATGGCTTAGTATACGACATAAATTTCCCAAGCAGGTTCTCCATAAGTGCCGTAACACATTTGGACAACAATATTGATTCCAATTACATCTTCCGGGAAATATCCAACTTCGTTAATAACATCGTTGTAGTTCCATTCGATTTCTTCTTTAAGGTCAGATTTAACTTTTGAAACTGCCTTATCTCCCGCCCACGAATACCAGCTTGTATTTGCGGGATTGTTCCAAGAAGTTCCTTGCGTAGTCATACTGTCGTCTATTCTAAAGCCTTTGTTAATTGCATATTGCTTGATTTCCGTGACAATGGCATCAACCTCAGCTTGAGTCCACACGTGTTCGGTTGTCTGAGGTGAAGTTGTTCCCGTCTCTTGTTTAGGCTTGGTATTGCTCTTGCTTCCGCTTTTTTTCTGAGTCGGCTTTTCTTTTGCAGGACTACTCTTGTCTGATGAGCTGCTTTTGTTTGCGTTCGGAGGGGTGACCTTTGAAGGTTCCGTAATTTCCGCTGTTGTCGGTTCGGTTGTTTCCGGTTCGCTCGCTTCGGTTTCCGGCTCTGTTTCGATTTCGTTTATTGTTTCAGGTTCGGTAGAAGCAGCTTGTTCGCTGATTGTCGCTTTTTTTATGTTGCTGTTGTGTACGCCTATCGGAACTGCAACTGATACAGCGATAACAAGAATTAATCCGATAACCGAACAAAGAACGGTGTTTCTGAATTTCTTGTCTGATTTGAATTTTTCTAAATTCATCTTCATAGATATTTACCTCCGTATGTTTGTTGATGATGTGTTCCTCATCTGTAACTATATTATCACGCTTTTTTTGTATATACAAATGTGCGAATTTGTCATATTGCCGTCATTAAGCATAATCGTGTTTGAAAAGCTGATTGATATAGGTGTCGCCTCCGTGTTGGGAACAGTAAAGTGCCGTCAATATGTAAGACTGCATATTTTTAATTGCTGTTTTTGACTCGGAGAGGCACATATCAACATAGGATATGTTTTCGTCGTCTAATTTAAGCAATACGCTTTTGACAGCTTCCTTCGGAATGTCTTGACCTTTGATTTTTATGTATGGCTTGTTGCTCGTTATTGCATCCACCATTACTTGAACGCACAAATCCAAAAAATCACGGCTTATTTCTTCCTGTTCGGTTAATAAGTCATAAGAGATATTTTGCTTTATGATTTCTTCATAAGCTTTTCGTTCTTCGTAAAGCGTTTGTGCTTCTTCCATCTCATCAATCGAGTTTTCTTTCGGCTCTCTATATAACTTACTACTATATGTAGATTGATAAGGATAGTTATTTATATTATAAGTATCTTTATTATTTAAGTATTTACTTGTGTTGGATTTTCCTATATAGGGTTTTCCTATGTTGGAAAATCCAATCTGGCTATTTTCGATTTTTTCGGTTGTATTTTTATCCACATCGGATTTTCCAATGTGGCTGTTTTTATCCACATCGGATTTTCCAATGTGGCTGTTTTTGTCCACATCGGATTTTCCAATGTGGCTTTCTTCATTATATATTATATTCAAATTATCGTCAATTTCTGTCTCTGAAGTAACATTTTCAGTTACTGCTTGTTCGTAAATCGTGTACTCGGTACACAAGAGCTGTCCGAGATTGTTGCGAGAACGAGAACGTCGCAAATATCCGGCTTTTTCAAGTTCTTGAATACCTGAACGAACCGAATCGACACCGTCGCCGCTGAGCGATACCAGTCCTTTTAATGTCATATCCCAATCGGGTGGTAATGACAGTATCAATGTCAATAAGCCTTTTGCTTTAAGGGAGAGATTTCTGTCCTGTAAATGATGATTAGAGATTGTTGTGTAGTTTTTATTTTTCTCTACACGAAAAACTGTTGTCGTTGCCATTTTAACAGTCCTTTCTTAAAATTATTTTTGATGGATAGTTCGAGAAGATTTTTGAGTATCAGCATATTTCTGATATTTGATTTGTCCGTTTCCGAACAAAATATTTGGATATTCCGTTCCTGCGAGCTGCCGCCATTCATCCGAATAGTCTTTCATAAGAGTTTTCATTTGTCGGCACCAATCGGACAGAACACTTTTTTGAACTCCACCGGAAGTAACATCCAATTCCACGTCTGATGAGGCGGGAAGATATACTCTGCTTTCGGCTTTGTTTATTTGAGTGGATATAGCTTTTATTTGGTCTGCAAGAACAGTTAATCTTGTATCACGGGCAAGCTGCTTTGATATGTATGATTGCAAATTTGAACAGGTAACAGGGTAAGTTTGCCAAAGGTGTTCTTGACGAATAGAAGCAATCATCCATCCGGTTATTTTATTTAGTGAGATAGCGTATGCACGAGATAAGGTGTAGCAGGAGTCAAGGCAATTCATCATTGCGTCATTCAGTTTGTTTTCACGCTGAAAGAGTGCGAGTTGACCGTTTTGCTTATTAGTTGTTGCCTCACGGACAAAATTTCGGGAACGAGCCGAAACCGACTCATAATCAAAAAAGCCTTCGCCTTTGCGGTATAACTCTTGAATTAAGTGCGTATCGTGCGTTTGACGAACGGAAAAATAACTCGGCAGCAGTTCAAGGAATTGGTCGGGAAGAACATCGTCCGAAAAGCCGTAAAAGGCATTTTCTTTTTCTATTGTGTTTTTAATTCCCGATAAGCGTTCTATACGCAAGCAGGTTGCCATTGCACTATCGTTATATCTAACACGCTCTCCGTCCCATATATTGCCGATTTCGCCGCCGTAAGCACCTAACCCACGGTCATTGATGTCATTGATGAACTTGATTGCTGTACCGCCCTGTATTCGCCATTCTGATAGGTTTTTGTTGTAATCGTCAATCAGAATACAGTCAGAACTCATATCGGGAATAAGCGAACTCTTGTCTGTCCCGGCGGGAATAAATAACATATTGCCATCCGAGAGCTGTGGAAGATGTCTGTGTAACCATTCTCGTTTTTCAGCTTCGGCAAAAGGCGGTTCGGTATCTAAAACTGCCGAGAGAATAAAAAACTCTGTATCGCCGTTTCGGTCAATACAGAGAGAAATTGCTTTAACAAATTCTTCAAAAGGTTGCAAATTTATGTAGAAACCTTTTTCCCACATTTGTTCAATATATTTATGTTCGGCATCGTGGAAGCGACACAGTGTGCCATCCATATCAATATAAATTCGTTTTGCCATTGTGTTATTCCTCCTGCGAAGTCAGGAACGCAATAAGGGTATTTGCCTTAACAGCTTTTTGCAATTCGATTATGCCCTTCATCTCACGCAAATCTCTGCAAAAGTCCACCATATCTTCCGCTGTAAGTGTTGATATGGTTTTTTCGTCGGTATAACCAGCTTCGATTATTTTACGCAATATATTAAGATTGCGATTATTTATCTTCATAGGGTTCGCCTCCAATGTAAAATGCAGTGCTGGCACAGACACTTTGTGTCTCGCTTTTGGCTATTGCTTCTGCTCCGAATAATTCAGAGAGAACGTTCTCAAAACGCTCTGTAACTCTTTTGTGTGTTTGCAAGAATTCGTCTTGTATTTCACGCAGTTGAGCTTGAACATCGGAGGAGGTGTCTACTCCTGCCGCTATTAAGGTGTTGAGAATGTCTGCATCAGCAGTCAGCTTGCTGCCTGTAACAGATAAGCTGAGCGAAAATATAGGGGTTTCTTTGCTTTCGTTTTTTTGAATAGGATTAAATTTGTTCATTTGTTTTTTCCTTTCTTTAATATTCCTTCTAAAAACGGTATGTCATATTCAAAATCAAATCTTTGTGTTATGACGGTTATCTTTTTCTCTGAAAGCAGCTTGTAAAATTCTTTGTTATAACTACCGTTGCTGTTAATAGATAATACTTTCATAGCACACATTTCCTTTATAAGCAGGGGTCTGCTTTTGTTTTGTTTTTTGCATCAGGAAGAGCTCGATGTCGTTCTCCTCCGTCAGCATTATGCCTGCTAAGTTGCCCACGGATATGCTCAGCAAGCTGTTCCGAGAGAAATTGATTACAAACCGTTTCGGCCTGTTCGTGAATAATACCGAGGCATTTAAGCCCCGCCTTATAACGGGAGAGGAGCTTATCATATGTCATATCCTCGTTTAATGACGGCTCGAATATACCGTAGTCACCATACCAACTTGCATATCGCTCGGTTTGCGGAATGTCTGTCGCTTCCTCATAGGCGGCAATGATTTTGAATGCGTCAAAGCCGTACTTTTGCAAAAATCTGTTTACCTGCGTATAGTGTTTCATAGCGCACCTCCGTTTAGTATAGTGTTTCTTTTTCGCCTTTTTTAAAAGACGCTTTTCGTTCTTTAGCTTTTTGGTAAAAATCAAGAGCCTTAAAGATACCTTTTTCAATATCTTCGGCACTTGTATTCGGTGGGAAATAACGGCTAAATCTGTTAATCGGTATCTTGCTGCTTGGCTTTTGATTTGGCTTTTCTTGAGCAAGAAGGTCATATATTCCTTGCGGATTTAAGATACCTTTGTTTTGCATTTCACGAAGCTGTATAGCTTGGGCGTGAGAGGGAGTAGAAAGTGTGTCCTGCATAAAATCAAGAACAATTTTTTGATTTTCAGGAGATAAATATGATAATTCAACAGCCGGACGCATTGCCATAGACAGAGCTTCCGCTTCTATTGGCTTTTCAACTGAATTATCAACCATTTGTAGCAGTTCGGGAATGAGATAGGTCAGGCGGACATAACGCTGAATTTGAGTTTTACTATCAGTTGAGTTCTCTGCAATTTGTTCAACCGAGAACTTCTGACCCACTGGGGCAGAAGTTAAATCGGAACGAAATCCTTGTCTTTTCATTGCTTCCAAACGCATTTTGTAGGCATAGGCTTTCTCGCTCGGGAGTATATATGGGCGATGTGCGTTACTGTCAACCATTAAGATTGTAGCTTGAACATCGTCTAAATCTCTGACAATGCAGGGAAGTGAAGTTAGCCCGGCACGAATAGCGGCGTGTTTTCGTCTGTGTCCTGCCACCATTTCGTATCGACCGTTCTCTTTTGGACGAACAATACACGGCATTATAACTCCGTTTTTTTGTATAGACTCAATCAGCTCGTCCATATCTTGATTATCTCTGACTTTGAAAGGGTGTTGCTGAAAGCCGTCAATCTCATTACAATTGATTGTAACAATGCGTTCTTGCTGTGAGCTTTGACGTTCTTCCTCCGTCGAAAACAATTCATCTAATGGGTTGTTTATGTTGATTTTTGGCAATTCCTTCATCAATACTTAATACCTCCTTTGATAGTTGATTGTATGCTCTTGTCGATTCAGAGTTCGGCGCATACGACATTGGACTTTGACCGTAAAGTGAAGCTTCAGCTGTTTTAACGCACCGTGGGATTTCCGTATGGAAAACCTTGATTTGATTTCCGAAAGCGTTTCGCACCTCTGACGAAATGTGTTTTGATAGGTTCGTGCGTTGGTCTGTCATTGTTATCAGAATTCCGTCGATAGACAGTTCCGGATTAAGCTGTCGCTTGGCAGTCTGAATTGTGCGTAACAAGTCAGATAGTCCGTCGGTTGCATACGGCTCGGCTTGCACCGGAATTATTAAACTGTTTGCCGCAACTAATGTGTTGATTGTGAACAGGTTAAGAGCTGGGTTACTATCAATAAGAATGTAGTCGTAATGTGGTTTGAATTGTGATAGTGCTCGCTTAAAAACTGTTTCACGGCTTATTACGCTCGACAGATGAATGTCAAGCCCTGCAAGGTCAATGTTGGCAGGAATTAAGTCGACATTTTCTGATGAGACAATGTATTCCTGAAAGTCTTTGGGTGTTTCGTTAAGTTCATCAAATATCAAGTCCTTTACAGAGTAACGATATTTAGAGCGGTCACGATAACCTAACCCTTTCGTAAGGTTGCCTTGTGGGTCAAAATCAACTAACAAAATACGCTTTCCGTTCGCTGCTAACGAAATACCCAAGCAGCTTGTTGTTGCCGTTTTGCCGACACCACCTTTTTGGTTGCACAACGCAATTGTTTTAGCTTCTTGCATTTTGCTTTTTGCTCCTTTCGTTTTTTATATAAAAAAAAGAGCAACTACGAAAATGTAATTGCTCTAAATTCCTTTTTCAGTTTTATTTTAAGCTACGGCTATTTGCGTTTCTATCAGCGCTTGTAATTCCTGTATAAACATTTCTCTTGAACTCTTATAGTTAAACATTTTTCTTGGCAGATTGTTAATCATATGCTGAATTCTTTGCAAATCATCATCTTGAACATTGTCAAACGATGTTCCCTTTGGAAAATATCGACGGACAAGGCCGTTCCAATTTTCATTTGACCCACGTTCCCAAGAGGAATAAGGGTGTGCGTAATAAATCTTTGTCCTTTGATTGCCCTCCATTAAGGCTGAATTTGAAAACTCTGTTCCATTATCGAATGTAATCGTTTTGAATACAAGTGGAAATAGTGCTCCGAACATACTCTCCATTTTGTCTATCACTTCGACAATTCTGAATGCTTGCTTGTCTTTAACATTAAAAACAAAACCCATTCGTGTTTTACGCTCTATTAGTGTAATCCAATGCCCTTTATGGTCTTTTCCGACAATGCCGTCGCCTTCCCAATGTCCAAACTCTAAGCGAGAGTCCACTATTGCCGGACGCTCATCAATCGAACGACCAAGACTTTTTTTATGCTCACGCACTTTTTTAGGGTGTGTTTTCCAGCCTGCCTTTTTAAGCAAATCTATGTTTTTGATATTGCACAAACCGAGGTCAACCCAATTGTATAAGGTTTGTGTTGTAACTGTTTGCTCAAAAAGGTTAAGTCTTTTTGCATTGCCCGCAGCTGCGTCTAACGACCACAGCTTATCGGACATAACTTGTTGCTCAACATAATTCACAAAATCTCGGCATTCAATTATTTTGCATTTTCTGCCGCAATGAGAACGGTTTTCATTATATGTACGCTGACCTACATCAGCAAAATAGACAAGTTCGGTTTGATAAATAGGGATATTGGCATCTTTTTTTGTTGTCTTTATTTCTCGGCGTTGTTCGACAGAACCTCGTTTTATTTCTTTCCTTATGGTTGTTATGCTGCGGTTCAGCATTCTTGCAATCTGTTTTTTCGGAGTGTTGTTTCTTAGTAATCTTTCAATCAATTCTCTCTCTGCTTCATTTATTTGCGTATATTTTTTATTGCGTATTCCTTCCATTTTTCGTTCTCCATCATCCTCAAGAATTGATTAATTGTAACATTTTTTTAGAAGTGTGGCAAATTAGGTAGGGGGGTCAGGTTATTTTTTTAATTGATAAATTTTTTTCAAAACGGATTTTATCTGTCAATATTTAGTATATGTCTTTTTGTGACACACAATTTATGTGTATAAAAGTGTCACACATGAAAACAATAATTCCGTAAGCGAGCACTTAAACAGATAAAAGGTCGGTAAATTATTATGAAGATGAATTCTCCCGGTGCAAAATTCAAAAAGATGTTAGCCGTGTGTCTTGCCGCCGTGCTGCTTTTTGCCGTAGGCTCGATAGCGGTATACAAGCAGAGTGCAAACCACAGCACCGAAGTTTTATCAAAAATGGGCTCTCGCGGCGAAGAGGTCAGACAGATACAAACCAAGTTGAAATCTAAGGGAATATACAGCGGATCCGTTGACGGTATTTACGGCACACTTACCAAAGACGCGGTAAAGAAGTTTCAAAAATCAGCAGGTCTTACTGTCGACGGCATTGCGGGTCCGAAAACACTGTCGGCACTCGGAATCGGTTCTGCGTCCTCGGGACAATACAGCTCAAGCGACATATATCTGCTCGCAAAGGTGATTGCAGCCGAAGCGAGAGGCGAACCGTATATAGGTCAGGTTGCAGTGGGTGCGGTTGTTCTGAATCGCGTTCAGCACGCGTCTTTTCCGGACTCAATAGCCGGAGTAGTCTATCAGCCGGGAGCATTTTCCTGCGTAAACGACAGCAACTGGAGCACAGAGCCTACGGCACAGTCAAGAAAGGCGGCTCAGGACGCAATAAACGGCTGGGATCCGTCTGGCGGCGCCATATACTACTATAATCCGGCAAAGACTTCAAACAAGTGGATACGCACAAGACCCGTTATACAGACCATAGGCGCACATGTATTTTGCAAATAAGCACGCGAGCTGCTTTTTGCACGTACAAAAAGCAGCTCATAGGCCTATCCTATAAATAATTGAACCCAATACCTTACTCCGCCCACCTCATAGCAGCCGAAGCCGGCCTCCGTAAAATCCTCCGAGAGAATATTCTTTTTATGCCCGGGAGAATTCATCCACGCAGTCACCGTCGCCGAAGCAGACCGCGTACCGTAAGCAATGTTTTCACCGCATGTCATATAATTGACCGTAACCGCGGTAAAGCACATTGTGCCGTCGGGTCTTGTATGTGAAAAACAGTTTTTCCTTGAAATTTCCTCGGCTCTTACCGCAGCATTTTCACACAGAGTATTGTTAAGAGCAATATCGGGTTTTCCGTTCGCGCGACGTTGCTGATTGCACAACTCGAGCATCTCGCGTTCAAACCCCTTTACGACAGTCGGCTCAGGAACGGCTGTCGTCTTAGGCGAAGTCTCTGTACGAGTTTTCCTTTCCTCTTGCGTAGGCTTTACGGACTTTTGCGTTACCTTCGTTTTTTGAGGGTCGGCGGCCGTCGGCGGAGCATTAACCTCTGCCGTTGACTGCTTCTCAATTTCTGTTTCCGTCTCGGTTTCAAAATCCGACAGCACTTCCGTTTCCTGTGCCGCACTCGTACTTACATCTTGTGTCGAAGGCTCTGTGTCGCCGCTGTTTTCTTTTGCGCATGACGCAAGCGCAAGGCACAAAACAATTACCGTTATAATTTTTTTCATTTTTATCACCGCTTTGATTTTACCACTTTACAATATTTTATACAACAAAAACGGGAAGTGTAAAAACACTTCCCGTTTAGCATAATATATACTGTAATGCCGATCAGCCTGCTATGGCATTGTAGAGCTGAGGTATAAACGTGCCGAGAATCGACGGCATAAACAGCGAGAATACCACAGACGTGACAAGCGTAAGCCCGACGCTCTGCAGATATGAGCCGACATACAGCACGGCGAATATCGGCGCGGCGATTATTTTCACAAAGAGATTTGACTTGCCCTTGCCGTAAATCTGCTCTTTGAGGGTAAGAGCGTCTTCTATCTGCGGGAACAGATTGGTAAGGCATGAAATACCGACCCACAGAAATAAGAAGTTCGGGAAATTCGGTACTTTTGAATCGGCGCTCATAAAAAATTCACCGAGATAGAAAATATTTACCGAGCCTGCCGCAGTCAGGATAAGACCTATCAGCAAATTGAAAAGGAACGGGAAGAAGCACACACCGAATGCGGTGCCTCTCTTTTTAATAAGCTCGTGCTCTATATGCCCGCACATCTCATTTGATCTCAAATATCTGCCGTCCTCTATCAGAACATCATACATACGACATGAGAGATGCTCAAAAAAGCCCTGAAGGAACGTACCGACGATGGTTATATATTTTACTGTAAGATATACTGCTCTCATTCTACGTCATAAGCTCCTTTCAAAAGAATATCATCAAGCGTAACGGTACCTGCCTTAAAGCCGGTAACCTTATCGGACAGGCTGTAACCGCTACCGTCCAAAAGCGATTCCATGCTGCTGTATGTGGCATCATCATTTTTCAAAACAGCGCAAAGTGCCAAGGTATCTATAACCTCAAGAGAATTGCCGTTATCGTCATAAGCCTTTTTCGCCGTTTCTAAAGCCGTGTCGTAATCGTCCTTGAGGATATAGCAAAGTGCCTCCTGACGGTAAATCTCATATTTGACCGTGCAATCATCCGGTGAAGCGTATTCTTCACATTTCGCTATTGCCGCGTCATAATCGCCCTTTATGCGCAGGCTTTCTATTTCAATAAGATCCGGCGACGGGTCCTCGGAATTATTGCTGCGGATTTTATCGCAGATTTCGGTGACGTCCTTGCCTGTTTTTGCGTAAAGATCGCCGAGGGCCGAACCGTAAAGCCAAATATACTGAGGATATTCTTCTTTGATCTTTTCAAGGTATTTGAGCTGTTCGTCGTTATCCTTATTGCAGATTACCGATACATAATATTCATAGTAATATACCATGGCCTTATTATACTGTGTGGCCTTAACGGATGACGGCGTCGCGGACGAAGTATTTGCCGTTGTATCCTCGGTATAAGGCTCGCTCTCAAGCGACACCAAAGCCGCCATAGCGTCGTCATACGGGAAATCCGAAGGATCGTTGACATCATACTTTGTAAGTATTGTATAAGCCTTGCGCACGGTGGCTATAAAATCCGCCGACTCGCCCATTGCTTTTTTAACGCTACTGAAGTGCGGAAGAGACAGCTCCCAAGAATTTATATTGCCGCTCATAGAGTCAATATCCTGAAGGTAGCCTATGCGGTAATTTGCCATTATTTGGCGCTTATACACAAGCTCGCCCTTTATACCTGCCTTCTCCATTGCAGAAACCGTATCCTCATATGCGGTAACGGCTGAATCCATTTTCTTCTGCGAAACATATTTATCTGCCTTATAGACATCGTTTAAAACGCCCATACGCCCCGCAAATACATAGCCGCTGTAAAAAACAAGCGCAATAACAACAACGACAAAGAATATATTTAAGAAGCTGAACGGATAGTGACGAAGACCGAGATCACATTCTTCACAATACGGCGAATCGGGGTCGGCTTTTGTGCCGCGCCTTTTCTCACCGCAGCATTCGCAAAGCTCGGCTTCCGAAAGCTCCTCGTCATCATTTCTGGTCGAAGCCTCGGGGATATCCTCAAGCTCCTGTATAAGCTCGCCTTTTTCCTCTGCCTCCGCCTTGGTTTTGTCAAGCTCGCGCTGAAATGTAGCCGCAAGCTCTTCCATTTCCTTTTTGACATCCTCGGTATTGCGGTCAAATGTTGAGCCGTAGCTCTCGTCGTTTCCGCCGGATAAAGTCTTGTCTTTATTTTCGTCCAAGGGAAAATCCTCCTTGCAAATTATTACGGCGTTGTACCAAACAAGTACAATACCTCTATATATTAACACTTACTTTATGATATTTCAAACAAAATACGATAAATTCAGTTTTTGTTCACAAATTAAAAAGCGACTCCGTAAAAACGGAGCCGCCGAAGCAATATTCTGCTTTTTATTAAAGGCGCTTAATAACCTCGTCGCCCATACCCGAAGTCGATACCTTTCTAAATCCGTCTTTGTATATATCGGGAGTGCGAACCTTTTCGAGTGCCGCGTTTACCGCGTTTTCTATATCCGCCGCAGCGTCGCTCTCATCAAGAGAGTATTTGAGCATCATGGCTGCGGAGAGTATGGTGGCAAGCGGATTTGCGACGCCGAAGCCGGCAATATCCGGCGCAGAGCCGTGTATCGGCTCATAGAGTCCGAATTTTCCGTCCGAGAGCGAAGCGGAAGCGAGCATTCCTATCGAGCCCGATATCATAGACGCTTCGTCCGAGAGAATGTCGCCGAATATGTTTGACGTAACTATAACATCGAACTGCTTTGGATTGCGTACAAGCTGCATGGCGCAATTATCAACATACATATGGTTAAGCTCTACCTCGGGATAGTCCTTTGACATCTCGATAACCGTCTTTCTCCACAGTCTTGATGAATCGAGCACATTTGCCTTGTCAACGCTTGTGAGCTTTTTGCTTCTCTTCATTGCCATTTCAAAAGCGGTTTTCGCAATTCTCTTAATTTCGGAAACGGTGTACTTTTCGGTGTCATAAGCGTATTCCTCGCCGTTTTCGACACCCGTGCCGCGCTCTCCGAAGTAAATTCCGCCGGTAAGCTCGCGAACTATCATTATGTCAAGGTTACCCTCGGTTATGCTGTCTTTAATCGGCGACGCGTCTTTTAAGGGGGCAAATATTCTTGCAGGACGGAGATTTGCATAAAGTCCGAGCGCACCGCGTATTCCGAGAAGTCCTGCCTCGGGGCGTTTGTTGCCGGGAACACCGTCCCACTTAGGACCGCCTACCGCTCCCAAAAACACACAATCCGCCTTTTTGCAGGCATCTACGGTTTTCTGCGGAAGCGGCTCACCCGTCTCGTCTATGGCACAGCCGCCCATAAGCTCATAATCATAATTCATCTTAAAGCCGTACTTTTTGCCTGCTGCATCAAGCACTTTTACAGCCTCGTCGACTATTTCGGGACCGATACCGTCGCCCTTTAATACTACAATATTATGTTCTCTCATATTACTTCCATATCCTTTCCTGCCGCTCACGGCACGTTTTTCCGAATAAAGCGGACAAATAAAACGCCGAATTGTGTTTAGACAAAATGCCTTTGCCGCAAAAGCTTATTGTTTTTTCTCAAATATCGGCTGCTGCGGCTCGCGCACAACATTCGGCTGACAACGGTTTATGGCACACAAAATACCCTTTATTGAAGCATAGTTTATGTTGTGTGAAATGCCTATGCCGAAAACGGCCTTGCCGTCGGGAGCTTCAAGCTCGATATAGGAGCAGGCCTTGGCGTCCGCGCCGATTGAAATTGCGTGCTCCGCATAGTTCTTGAATTTGTACCCTGTGATTCCCACGTGCGACAGAGCGTTAAAGAACGCCTCTATGGGGCCGGAACCTACGCCATCGATAGATACCGGCTCGTTTCCGTTATATTTTATGGTACCCGTAAAATGCACCCTGGTGCGAGACTCGCTCTCGAGCTTTTCTTCGCTGAATTTATGGTTGAGAAGCTTATAAGGTCCGCAGACATTGCGATATTCTTCACAGAACAGCTCAAATACCTCATCGGCTCTGAGTTCCTTACCCTTTTCATCACAGGCCTTTTGAACGACCGCTCCGAATTCGGGGTGCATGGCCTTAGGCATCGCAAATCCGTATTCCTGCATAATATACGCGGCACCGCCCTTGCCGGACTGACTGTTTATACGGATTATCGGCTCGTATTCCCTGCCGACATCTGCCGGGTCTATCGGGAGATAAGGAACTTCCCACTTGTCGGGATTATTCTCACGCATAAACGCCTTACCCTTGTTTATGGCGTCCTGATGAGAGCCTGAAAAGGCGGTAAAAACAAGCTCACCGGCATACGGCTGGCGAGGGCCTACCTTCATATTTGTGGCGTCCTCATATACCTCTTTAATATGGTTGATGTCGTGAAAGTCAAGCTTGCAATCGACATTTTGCGTATACATATTGAGAGCAAGCGTAACTATATCCACATTGCCGGTTCTCTCACCGTTGCCGAAAAGAGTTCCCTCTATACGCTCGGCACCTGCAAGAAGGCCGAGCTCGGCAGCTGCGACCGCAGTACCGCGGTCATTGTGAGGATGGAGGCTGATTACGGCGCTGTCACGGTCTTTAAGGTGACGGCAGAAATATTCTATCTGATCGGCATAACCGTTCGGCGTGCTGCCCTCAACGGTTGAAGGAAGGTTGAGTATGACCTTGTTTTCGGGCGTTGCGCCGAGCTCCTCCAAAACTCTTTGGCATATTTCAACCGCGTTATCCATTTCGGTACCGGTAAAGCTCTCCGGCGAATATTCATAGCGTATGTTTATGTCGGACGTTTCCATAAGCTCATCCGACAGCTTTTTAATAAGTCTTGCGCCGTTTACCGCAATTTCGATAATACCCGGCATATCCTTTTTAAATACGACCTTGCGCTGAAGAGTCGATGTGGAATTGTAAAAGTGTATTATAACGTTCTTTGCGCCCTTTACAGCCTCAAAGGTCTTTTTGATAAGATGCTCGCGGCTCTGCACAAGCACCTGAATTGTCACATCGTCCGGAATATAATTTCCGTCTATAAGCGTGCGGAGAATTTCATATTCCGTCTCCGATGCGGAAGGAAAGCCGACCTCGATTTCCTTTATGCCGATGTCTACAAGCGTTTTGAACATCTCAAGCTTCTGCTCAAGGTTCATGGGGTCTATAAGAGCCTGATTTCCGTCGCGGAGATCCACAGAGCACCAAACAGGCGCCTCTTTTATGGTCTTGGACGGCCAAGTTCTGTCCGGAATGTCGATAGGTTCAAAAGGAATGTACTTGTTTGTTTTCATAATTATTTCTCCTATGAAGTACTCCAATCATATAGCTTGCTTTGCAAAGACTGACAGCACAGCGAAAAATACAAAAAATAAAGCGCAGTCTTTACAAAACAAAAAATCGCCCTTATCTCTGAAGAAGATAGGGGCGAAGTAAAAACCACGCTGTACCACCCTAATTCGGCAGCCGAGGCTGCCCTCTGCGGTCTCCAACAAGACCTGACATATAACGGTGTCTGCCGTCACAGCCTATGACTTCAGCTATGAAACTCCGGAACGAGTTATACACGGATACTTGGTACTGCCTTTCACCACACGGCAGCTCTCTGAAACTCACGGTAACCGTCTTGTTTCCTTCACAGTTTTTAAAGGCGATCTTTTTGATTGTGCTTTATATTATAATTACAGTTAAAAAATTTGTCAAGCGTTTGTTATTTATCTTTTTTCTGATTTTTAACTCCGGTTATCTGCGGAACGTTACCGAGAATAGCTGCCACAACGGTTGTTATGATTATTTCCGGAACCATATAAAGGCCGTTATAGAACACCGAATAAACTATCGACAGAGCCGTACCTGAATATTTGCCGAGTATGCTCTCTCCTATCTTATAGAAGCCCTCCTGAGAGAAGAACCATTCGGCCCATGCTCCGTAGAATATCGCACCCGATATAATATGAACAATATACCTTAAGAGCAGGGCGACAAATACGCCGAGTGCAAGCTCCAATGCCGGTTTTTTGAATTTGCCCTTAAACATACCGCCGACGCCGAGTATGGTATAAGCGAGCACATAGTCAAGAAGGCAAACGCATATTGCCTGCCAAACAGCCATTTGGTCTTCGCCCGGCAGGAACATAGCCGAAACCACCTTAGCACCCATTATCATCTGCAAAAGTGAATAGGTAAAGCCGCTGAGTAACCCCCATTTCACACCGTATCTGTAAGAAATGAGAACTACCGGGAACATACTTGCAAGCGTTATTGTTCCTCCGAACGGAAGCTCAAGTCCCAAAAGCTTTGAAACGAGTTCCAATACCACAGCTATTGCAAGAAGCAATGCGCTTTCTGTGAGTCTTTTTGTAGAATTTCTTTTGTCCACAATATCAATCCCTCTCTAAAAAATTAAGCCTTACGATATGAAAATACCGTAAGGCTGAGATTATACTACCTACGACGGCATTATCCGTATCAGGTTAAAGGGTCAAAGGAGCATTTATCCTTAATCTCAGCCGGCTTTTGCGCCGGCACCCCCGATATTAAACTATCGCAATAAAGCTGCACCTGCTAGGTACAACTAAGTTTTAAAAATATTATAATTCAGCGACGGAAACTTGTCAAGAATTTAGGACAGACCAAAGCGTGAAAAAGTAAAAAATAAAAACGGCAAGCATCAAATGATACTTACCGTTTATTTGGAGGCGACACCCAGATTTGAACTGGGGAATCAGGGTTTTGCAGACCCATGCCTTACCACTTGGCTATGTCGCCTTATTTCTGTGTCATTGGATTTAGGAAAAAAGGACGCTTAATATTTTTAAGCGTCCTTTTTGGAGCGGATGACGAGGCTCGAACTCGCTACCTCCACCTTGGCAAGGTGGCGCTCTACCGGATGAGCTACATCCGCATTTATGGTGCCTCCGATCGGAATCGAACCAATGACACGGGGATTTTCAGTCCCCTGCTCTACCGACTGAGCTACAGAGGCAAATTGGCGACCTGGATCGGGATCGAACCGACGACCTCTAGCGTGACAGGCTAGCGTTCTAACCAGCTGAACTACCAGGCCATAATGGTGGGAACAATAGGGCTCGAACCTATGACCCTCTGCTTGTAAGGCAGATGCTCTCCCAGCTGAGCTATGCTCCCATTTGTTGGCCGCCGTTTTCTGACGGCTGAAATAAGATAACATATTTTAAGCCCGATGTCAACACTAATTTGCAAAAAAAATAATTTTTTTATTTTTTCGGTCTCGGCACCGTTTTATTATATATTACATTATATGAATTGTAAAGATTTTTGTTATTTTCCTCTTTTGTGTTTACTTTTAAGATTTAGTGTGCTAAAATATAAAAACAACAGGGCGATTTCACTATTGATTTTTGCCTGTTTTTTTCACTTTGAAACCAACTGCGCGTAATTTAAATATGCGGCTGTTTCGGCTCCTTGATTTTTGCCGCGGCAAGGGGCTCGCAAGACCAAAACAATATCGCGGTGCGAAAGGCATTGGAATTATTATGAACAGTAAATTAAAAAACGCCGATACGGACTTTCTTTTTGACTGCGTGCTCTCCTTAAAGACCCGTGAGGAATGTTATGATTTTTTTGAGGATCTGTGCACCGTAACCGAGCTTAAGGCTATATCTCAGAGAATAGTCGTGGCCAAAATGCTGTCTGACGATCGCGTTTACAGTGACATCGTAAAGGAGACAGGCGCGTCCACAGCCACAATTAGTCGAGTTAACCGTTCTCTTCAATTCGGCTGCAACGGATACGAAAAAATCTTTGAGCGCGTCGAAGAAAAAGACAAATAAATATGAGTTACGGTTATTTTGCGGAATTCTATGACAGCTTCACAGATGACGTGAATTATGACAAAATCGAAAAATTTGTATGCTCCCTGTTATCCCGAGAAGGAATAAACGGGGGGCTTTTGCTTGACCTTGCGTGCGGCACGGGTTCTCTCGCGGTGCGCCTCTCCGAAAAGGGGTATTCCGTAATAGGCACTGATATGTCTCCCGAAATGCTGTCGGTTGCACAGCAAAAGGCGGCAGTTAAAAATGCCGACATACTCTTCTTGTGCCAGGATATGACACAGCTTAATCTTTACGGCACAATCATCTGCACCGTATGCACGCTCGACAGTCTGAATCACCTCAAAAGTCTTGACGAAATAAAGAAGGTATTCTCACTCGTTTCGCTTTTTACGGAGGAGGGCGGAATTTTCGTTTTTGACGTCAACACCATTTACAAGCACAAAAAAGTTCTCGGTAACAATGCGTTTATCTATGAAAACGGCGACGCTCTTTGTGCGTGGCAAAACAGCCTTGACGGTGACACGGTAAATATTGAGCTTGACTTCTTTGCGGAGGCGGATAACGGCCTTTACGAGAGATATTCGGAAAGCTTTTCCGAACGCGCATATGAGCTTTGCGACATAGAGAACGCTCTCACCGAAGCGGGTTTTGAAATTATAGGTATTTATGACGGATATGACAATAGCCCTATAAGCGACAATTCACAAAGAGCCGTATTTGCGGCTCGGAAAGGCAAAAACAATGGGTAAGCTCGTAAGAATGATAGACGAAGAAGGTACGCTTTCCGTAATAGCTGCGGACAGCACAGATATAGTACGCGAAATGCGCTCAATACACGGCACGTCAAAGGTTTGCTCCGCCGCACTCGGCAGAATGCTTACCGCGGCCACCATGATGGGCAGCACTCTCAAAGGGAAAGACGATTCAATCACGGTAAAAATAAACGGCGGCGGTCCGTGCGGCACGGTTTTGGCGGTTTCGGACTCCGACGGCAATGTCAGAGGCTGCATAGGCAAAGCCGATATTTCTTTGCCTCTAAACAAAAAAGGAAAGCTCGATGTTGCCGGAGCTGTCGGCAAAAACGGCTTTGTAACAGTTATTAAAGACCTCGGGCTTAAGGAACCGTACATCGGCAAAACTCCGATAGTATCCGGAGAGATAGCCGAGGATATAACCTCATATTACGCCGTCAGCGAACAAATACCCACGGTTTGCGCGCTCGGCGTTCTCACGGAGCATGACAACGGCGAAATAATATGCGCCGGCGGATTTATGATACAGCTGCTCCCAACGGCTGACGACACGATAATAGAAAGAGTTGAAGAGAGCATAAAAGACCTGCCGCCCGTCACAAAAATGCTTTCCGACGGTATGACTCCCGAAGAAATATGTAAAAAGGCACTCTCAAAATTCCACCTGCAGCTGCTTGACGAAACGAATACGGCTTATCGCTGCACATGCTCGCGTGAAAGAGTCGAAAAAGCTCTCATCGCAACAGGAAAGAGCGGTCTCTCGGAGATGGCTGAGGATGAAACCACAGAGGTTGTCTGCAACTTCTGCCATAAAAAATATCATTTCTCAAAAGAAGAGATTCAAAAAATGCTCAAAAGAGTTTAAAATCAAATTCACAAGCGCATAAAAAGACCGATTCGCCAGAGCGAATCGGTCTTTTACATATATACATATATGCCGTATAAGCTTTTTTACTTTTTCACCGCTTTATAAGCCTTGGAAATTTCCGAGAGCTTTTTATCGAATTCCTCACCGCAAAATTCCTTAAGGCATTTAATGCGATAAGTCGAAAACAGATTGTCGTTTCCGCTTACATCCTCACGACTGACAATATAAACATAGTCGCCTGCGATAAACGCCCCTGTCTTGCCGGGTTCTATGGCAGAAACGCTGTCAAAAAAGCCGTCCGGATACGAGGCGTCGTTTTTTCCTATTACAACGGTATCGGAATCGGTGTTAACATTTTCGAGAGCCGCTCCGACCTCGTCTATGCTCGCACCGTCATTAACGGCACCCGCATACTGCGTAAAATTCTGCAAAAGTGCCTGCTTTTCAAGCTCATCGGTATCGCTTCCCGACGGGAGATAGCCCGTTACGGCCTTAAAGGCAATAAAATTCTCGGAAAAATACGAACGCAGTTCCTCGTCGGTAACAGGCTCGTCGCCGTTTTCCGAATAGTAATCCGCCATTACGGCATCCTTGTATTTTTTGCTCTCTTCAATTTTCTGGAGATCCTGCTTGGACACTCCGATGGTATTGTAGTATACGGAAAAGACGTGCCAATAATTATTGACATTTTGCGAAATCTCGTTTTTGTCCTCGGACGAAAGCGAGAGAGCACGGTTTTTAAATTCCGAATTTACCGCAACATAGGCTGCGACATCGGACAGCGCGGCGTCGGAAATCTCTTGCTGCGACTTGTCCTCATCGGAATTCTTTTCTATGTCATAATAGTAATTATAAACGCCCTCGGAAACGGGTACGCCGTTCACCGAAACGGAGCTTTTTTTATTGCACGACGAAAACGCCAATGTCGCCGTAAGAACTGTTATAAGCAAAATTACAGCTTTTTTCAATCGCCGAACCTCCGTTAAATCAGATATTGTTATCATTGCGTGCTTTGAGATATTCGTCGAGAAGCTGCCTTTTGAGCTTTTCCTCTTCTTTTTCTCTCATAAGCCTTGCGCGAACCTCTTTTTTATTTTTACCGATAACGCCGTTCCTGTAAAACGCCACGGCGAACATCCCCACAAGTGCTCCGCTTGCGGCACATATAAAGTCGCCCATTGTGTCTATAAGGCCGTAATCCGTTGTCGGCGAAGAGCACTGAAGTGAAAGCCCGTAGAGATGGTCCATGGTAAATTCGTATATCTCCCAGCCGACGTCAATGCCGAGTGAGAAGCAAAGGCCGAACATCGCCGCGAGAGCCGGAGAAAGCTTTGAATAATTTTTCTCCTGCATAAGCACCGCAAAATCATAGCCGAACCACGCCGAGATAAAGCCGGAGCAGGTGTGCGTTACTATGTCGAAGCTGCCGAAATCGGTTCTGTTATTAAGAGTAGAGCCTATTACAACGCAAACAAACATGAACACGTTGAGCATTGTCTGATTTTCGTAGCCGATTCTTATAATAAACGATCTGCCGCCGAACACCTGAAAATAGTCCCAAAGATGCGTAAAAAGAATGGCAAATATCGCTTCGAGAAACTCCACAACGGAGCCGTGGAAAATACCGTAAATTCCCCAAAGCATCAAAGCGACGCGAATTAAAAGCCAAAGTATTCTGTGGCTCTGAGGCAAATAGCCGGGATAATTTTTCATCAACCAAAAGTCCTTTACTTAAATCTTGCTATCATACCCATGCTTGCGGAGCCGTTGCTGAGGTATTTTGAGCCTATCAGGTCGCCGTTGTCGGAGTATGTGGAGCCACAGGCTATTATCTGACCGTCGGAGAGCACGCATACGCCGCCGAACGAGTCGTCACGACTGCCGCCGTAGCTCTGTATGCTCTTGAGCGAGCCGCCGTTAGAGAAGGTCACCACGAGAGCATCCGAGCCTCCGCGGTTTCCTACCGCCTTGAGATCACGGTTGCTTGAGCACGAGCTTCCCACCGCAACATAACCGTCGTCATTAGCTTCTATGGCATTGAATTCCTCATCGAAATAACCCTTTACGGCAGTATGCCAGCCGAACGAGCCGTCACCGTTATATTTCACGACTACCGCGTCAAAGGAGCCTGCGTTGCCGAGTGACGCGAGGTCGCCGTCCGAGGAATTGCTCTTGCCTGCTATAACGCATCCGCCGTCATTTGCGGGCGTTACCGACACAAAATTGTCTATGCCGCTGCCGCCGTACTGCTTGACCCACAGCGTATCGCCGCCAGAGCTGAGCTTTACTACGCCTGCGTCGGCTCTGCCGCGGCTTCGGAACAAAGCACCCGACTGGAATGCTCCGACCGCATATATGCTGCCGTCGGAGGCGGTCTTTACATCGTTGAAGGTGTCGCCGTTTCCGCCGAAGGAACGAACGAAAATCACGTCGCCGGACGAAGAGTATTTTACGATGATTGCCTTGGAAGAGCCTACGGCGCCGGCATCCGACGCGTTACCGTCAGATGAAAACGTAATGCCTGCCGCTATATATGAGCCATCCGGAGAAGCGCTGACGGAATAAAAGCCGTCCGTTTTGCTTCCGCCGAAGGAGCGTATCCATTGTATATCACCCGAGGAATTTAACTTGTATATAACAGCGTCGTAATCGCCGTAGCTCTGCACGCCGAGATCGGTGGATTTTGAGTAGCCTGCCGCTATTATATTGCCCGAAGAATCGGTATCGACGGACGACAATATTATTCCGTTATTTGACGGGAGATATTTCTGCCATTGCAGCCTGCCGTCCTTGTCATATTTAATCACAACAGCTGCCGGAGTGCTCTTAACCGAAAGATTTTTGAGGCTGCCGTCATCGGAATTTGCCTGAACCACGGCAACAAAGCCTCCGTCGGGAGTTTTGGCGGTATCGTTAAACGAATCATTACCGCTTCCGCCGTAGCTTGAGCCCCAGTTTGCGCTGTTGTCGCCCGGCGTTGCGGGAGAGGTTGTATAGGTCATGGTGTATGTGACCGTTTCGCCGCCCGGCTTTGTAACGACATTCCCGTTTCCGTCGGTTACGGGAAGCTCGGTAACGACGGGTCCGCCCGTGGTAGGCGGCACGATTATCATTGTGGTCAGCACTTCGCCGCGCGCATTGGTAACCGCCTTGCCGTTCTCATCCGTAACGGGGATACCGACTTCCTTTGAAATATAGACAACAGAGGTCTTTACATTACCGTCCTCATCATAGACAAGCTCGCCGTTTTCGTTTGTTACATCAACTATGGTGGTATCAAGCACAACGGTTACCGCCTCGCCGTTTTCGTCGGTTATCGGCACGCCGTTTTCATCCGTGACTACCACAACCTCGCCGTCGCCGGAATTTGCGATGTTCTTTTTGCAAGCCGACATTACGCAAAATACGGCAAGCAGCATAACGATGGCAGCTATGACTATCTTTTTATTTGAATTCATCGTTTTAAACCTCCGTGTCAGATGAAGCACTTCAAAAGCACATAAACATATACGTTCGTATTGTATCATATTGCATAAGCTTTTTCAATTCAAAAATCATAATATTTGTTACAATATTATGTAATTAAATACTATACATTATCCGAACATTATGATATAATACGATACTGTATAATTAGGTTTTTTATGCAGTACGGTGCCCGCTGCGGCAACGCTGCAAAAATCTCGGAAGGATGTATAAATCAATGGCTTACAGAACACACAACTGCAACGAGCTTACCTTTGACGATTTAAACAAAACCGTCAGCCTTGCAGGATGGGTAGACACCATTCGCGATCACGGCGGAGTAGCATTCATCGACCTTCGCGACCAATACGGCGTTACCCAAATAGTAATAAACAACGACGAGCTTTTAGAGGGCGTAAAAAAGGAAAGCGTTATCTCGGTTACGGGAAAAGTCGTAAAGCGCGACGAGGACACCGTTAACAAAAAGATTGCCACGGGCGAGCTTGAGGTGCGTGTAAACGAGGTCGAAATTCTCGGCCCATGCTCCGAAACACTCCCCTTTGACGTTGAGACCTCAACCGACACAAGAGAGGACGTAAGACTGACATACCGTTTCCTCGACCTCAGGAACAAAAAGGTTCACGACAATATTCTGTTCCGCTCCGAGGTAGTAAGCTATCTCCGCAAGAAAATGGAGAGCCTCGGCTTCCCGGAAATAAACACGCCCATACTCACCTGCTCTTCTCCTGAGGGCGCAAGAGACTATATAATCCCCTCAAGAAAGCACGAGGGCAAATTCTATGCTCTGCCACAAGCTCCGCAGCAGTTTAAGCAGCTGCTTATGGCTTCGGGCTTCGACAAATATTTCCAGATAGCTCCCTGCTTCCGCGACGAGGACGCAAGAGCCGACCGTTCCCCGGGAGAGTTCTATCAGCTTGACTTTGAAATGGCCTTTGCCACACAAGAGGATGTTTTCGCCGTAGCCGAAGAGGTTCTCTATGACACATTCACAAAATTCGGAGGCGGCAAAAAGGTAAGCCCCGCTCCGTTCAGAAAAATACCGTTTGAAGAGGCAATGCTTAAATACGGCACCGATAAGCCGGATCTTCGCAATCCGCTTGAGATTTGCGACCTCACCGAGTTTTTCTCGGACGTTGACTTTAAGCCATTCAAGGGCAAACCCGTCAGAGGAATCGTGGCTCCCGGCTGCGGCAAAAAGAGCAAGGGCTTCTTTGAAAAGCTCCTCGAATATGCTCTCTCGATAGGAATGAAGGGGCTCGGTTATCTTACCGTGCTTCCGGACGGCTCCTTCAAGGGTCCTATTGACAAATTCCTCGTTCCCGAAAAGAAGGCGGAGCTTAACAGCATGCTTAACCTCAAGACTGACGACACGCTCTTCTTTATAAGTGACAACATCAAGGTTGTAAATCTTCTTGCCGGTCAGATAAGAACGGTCCTCGGCGAGAGACTTGAAATTATCGACAAGGACCGTTTCGATATGTGCTTCATAACAGACTTCCCGATGTATGAAAAGACGGACGAGGGCAAGCTCGACTTCACTCACAATCCGTTTTCAATGCCTCAGGGCGGTATGGACGCTCTCGAAAATCAGGATCCGCTGACAATAAAGGCTTATCAGTACGATATAGTCTGCAACGGTGTTGAGTTGTCCTCGGGCGCGGTCAGAAACCATCGTCCCGACATTATGATAAAAGCATTTGAGCTCGCAGGCTACACAGCCGATGAGGTCGAAAAGCGTTTCGGAGCGTTGTTCCGCGCATTCCATTACGGAGCACCGCCTCACGCAGGTATGGCTCCCGGTGTTGACAGAATGATAATGCTCTTAAAGGACGAGGAAAATATCAGAGAGGTCATAGCTTTCCCGATGAATTCAAACGCTCAGGATCTTCTTCTCGGTGCGCCCAATACCGTTTCGGAGCAGCAGCTGCGCGAGGTTCACATAAAGCTTCGCCGCCCCGTGCCCGAAAAATAACCGACAACCGACATACTAATCGAAAGAAAGTGATCTTATGACGATAGACAGAAGCCTTGTAGAATACCTCGAAAAGCTCGGCAGAATACACCTGAGCGAAGAAGAGCGCTCCGCTTCTGAAAAGGATTTGCAGAGCATACTCTCATACATTGACACTCTCAATGAGCTTGACACGGACGGTGTTGAGCCGGCTTCCCACTCTTTCCCGGTTGCAAACGTAATGCGTGACGACACAGTTACAAACGGCGCCGATACGGAAAACATTTTGAAAAATGCTCCGCAAAGTCGCGACGGCTGCTTTGTCGTTCATAAAACGGTTGAGTGAGGTAAACTATGAATATTTGCGAAATGACGGCTCTTGAAATATCAAATGCCGTAAAAAATAAAGAAATTTCCGTAAAGGACGCAGTTGACGCATTTTTTGCGGCAATAGACGAATACGACGGAAAATATCACTGCTATAACACCCTCTGCAAAAAAGAGGCTTATGAAAGAGCCGAGGAAGTGCAAAAGGGAATTGACAGCGGTAAATATAACGGCAGGCTCGCAGGCGTACCGATAGGCATTAAAGATAACATCTGCACTAAGGACATTCTTACAACCTGCTCCTCCAAGATACTCGAAAACTTCATTCCCACATACAATGCAACGGTTGTAAATCGTCTGAATGACGAGGGAATGGTAATAATAGGCAAGCTCAATATGGACGAATTTGCCATGGGCAGCACAACCGAAACCTCGGCAACGGGAGTCACACATAACCCGTGGAACACAGACAAGGTTCCCGGCGGAAGCTCGGGCGGTGCGGCAGCTGCGGTGGCGGCAAGACTCTCTCCCGTGGCTCTCGGCTCCGACACCGGCGGCTCTATCCGTCAGCCCTGCTCTTTCTGCGGCGTTTCAGGCCTCAAGCCGACTTACGGTGCGGTTTCGCGTTACGGGCTTGTAGCCTATGCGTCGTCTCTCGACCAGATAGGCCCTATGGGTAAAACGGTTGACGACTGCGCCGCTCTTTTTTCCGTAATCCAAGGCAAGGACGAAAAAGACGGCACCTCCATGGTCTATCCGAAATTTGACTTCGATAAAGCCGTCAAAGGCGACGTCGGCGGCAAAAAAATCGGTATTCCCGAAGATTATCTCGGCGAGGGCATTTCGCCCGACGTAAAGGACGCGGTTCTTGCCGCTGCCGATATCTTCCGTGCAAACGGTGCTTCTGTTGAAACCTTTAAGATGCCGATAGTAAAATATGCAATACCCGCATATTACATTATTGCCTGTGCGGAGGCGTGCTCAAACCTCTCGAGATATGACGGCATAAAATACGGCTATTCAAGCCCCAACGCCGACACGCTTATGGAGACATACGTGAAAACGCGTTCGGAGGGCTTCGGCATGGAGGTTAAGCGTCGCATAATGCTCGGCAACTTCGTTTTAAGCTCCGGCTATTATGACGCATACTACAATAAAGCTCTTAAGGCTAAAAAACTTATACAGAACGCCTTTTACGACGCCTTCAAAAAATATGATATGCTCTTAGGCCCCGTAGCTCCCACTACGGCGCTTAAAATAGGTGAAAGCCTTTCCGACCCGCTTAAAATGTACCTCGGCGACATATACACGGTTATGATAAACATAGCCGGTATGCCGTCAATGTCCGTCCCCTGCGGATTTGACAAAGACAATATGCCGATAGGTATGCAGATTATAGGCAAGCCGTTTGAAGAGGCGGAAATTATGAGTGCCGCAAAGGCATTTGAAAATGTCACCGACTTTCACAATAAGCTGCCGGATTTAGGCTAAGGAGGTAAAGCTTTATGGAATGGGAAATAGTTATGGGACTTGAAGTCCACACGGAGCTTGCCACCAAGACTAAAATCTTCTGCGGCTGTTCCACCGAGTTCGGCGGTGAGCCGAACACTCACGTTTGCGAAATTTGCTCCGGTATGCCCGGAACACTTCCGCTTCTCAACAAAAGAGTTGTGGAGTTTGCCGTGAGGACCGGCATAGCAACAAACTGCACGATTACTCAAAATAACAAATTCGACCGAAAAAACTATTTTTACCCCGATCTGCCGAAAGCGTATCAGATATCGCAGCTTTATCTGCCTATCTGCCGCAACGGTTTTATAGAGGTCAAGGATAAGGACGGCAATCCCAAAAAGATAGGAATTCACGAAATTCATATGGAGGAGGATGCAGGCAAGCTCGTCCACGATGAATTTGAGGACTGTACTCTTGTAGACTACAACCGCTGCGGCGTGCCGCTGCTTGAAATTGTTTCGGAGCCGGATTTCAGAAGTGCCGAGGAGGTGCTCTCGTATCTTACGGAGCTACGTTCGATTCTTCAGTACATCGGCGTTTCGGACTGCAAGATGCAGGAGGGCTCTTTAAGAGCGGACGTGAACCTTTCGGTTCGCCCAAAGGGACAAAAGGAATTCGGAACACGTACCGAGATGAAAAACCTCAACTCCTTCAGAGCAATAGCGAGAGCTATCGAGTATGAGGCCGAAAGACAAATCGAGCTTCTTGAGGACGGCGAAAAGGTAATGCAGGAAACGCGCCGTTGGGATGATAACAAGGGATACAGCTATGCAATGCGTTCCAAGGAGGACGCTCAGGATTATAAATACTTCCCCGAGCCCGACCTTCCGCCGATTGAAATCTCGGACGAATATATAGAAAATGTCAAAAGCACTCTGCCCGAGCTTCCGGAAGCAAAAAAAGCTCGCTATATGTCACAGTTCGGTCTTCCCGAATACGACACCGGAATCATAACCTCGGACGTAAATCTCGTAAAGCTCTTTGAGCATACCGTTGAAATCTGCAATTCGCCTAAGGATGCGGCAAACTGGATAATGGGCGAGCTTATGAAAATGCTCAATGACACCGGCACCCTGTCAGAAAATATGTCGTTTAATCCCGATTCGCTCGGCAAACTCATAAATATGATAAAGGCCGGTAAAATCAACCGCGGCACGGCAAAATCGGTATTCGAAAAAATATTCACCGAGGATGTCGATCCCGAAAAATATGTTGAAGAAAACAATCTCGGTCTTGTCACCGACCTTTCGGCTATTCGCCCCGTAATTGAGCAGGTAATAGCCGACAACGAAAAGAGCGTAAGCGAGTATAAAGCAGGCAAAACCCAGGCAATGGGGTACATCATGGGTCAGGCAATGCGCGCTCTCAAGGGCAAGGCACCGGCTCAAGAGGTTCAAAAAATACTCAAGGAAATTTTAGGCTGATGAATACCAAATATCTTTTTCTTGACATAGACGGCACGCTCGTAGGTTTTGACGGCGTTATGCCCTCGTCGGCGTCGGAGGCGCTAAAAAAAGCTCACGAAAACGGTCACAAGCTCGTAATCTGCACCGGCAGACAGCTCTCGCAGGTTTATCCGTGGCTTTTAAAGGAGATTCCCTTTGACGGTTTGATTTTATCGGGCGGAGCTATGGTCATAAATGACGGCAAGGTGGTAGCTCATCACTTTATAAGTCAAAGCAGTCTCAAAAAGCTGACCGACTACTTCGAGAACAGCCACACCGCATATTATCTGCAAACACAGAGCTTTCTCGTATCCAAAAAATGGTGCGTCGACCGCACGCTTTCACTCTTTAATAAGCTTGGATACACCAAGGAGGATTTACTGACGCTCTTCGGAGAAACGGTAATCGATGATAACGCCGGAAGCAGGAGCGATATTGAAAAGCTGATATATTACGATTCGGGTGTTGATTTTTCCGAGCTGCAAAAGAATATAGGCGATGAATTCTATATTGTCGGATACAGCTTCGGCAATCTCGGCAATACAAGCGGGGAGATTGCGGCGCGCGGAGTCAACAAAGCCAGCGGAATTAAAGAATATCTCGATTGTTGTGGCGGAGACATAAACGACGCATTCGCATTCGGCGACGCGGAAAACGATATCGAAATGTTTAAGAGCGTAAACACGGGCATCGCAATGGGGAATGCCTGTGACGAGCTCAAACGCTTGGCCTCGTATATAACCGCCGATATCACGGATGACGGTCTGTACAAAGCGTTTGCGCATTTCGGTTTAATTTGAATTTTGATTATAAAGCAAAAAAGCACGTTTGAGTTATTGCTCAAACGTGCTTTTACTGTTTATTTGTTATCTTCCGAGATACGGCATGGGATTAGTTCGTCTGCCGTTTACATAGACCTCAAAGTGAAGATGCGGTCCGGTTACGTTACCCGAGGAGCCTATATTCGCAATAGGCTGACCTGCCGAAACCTTTTGACCGACACGCACCTTAAACGAACCGGGTAAGGTATGCGCATAGAGCGTTGAAAGGCCGTTGCCGTGATTTATGACAATATAATAGCCCCAGCTCGGATGATATGTTGCCGTGGTTACGGTTCCCGAAGCCGCCGCTACTATTGTAAGACCGGTGCTTCCGCCGCCCGGCTTTACTATATCTATACCGCCGTGACGTCTTGCTCCGCCGTAGCCCGAAGAAACGGACGTTGCGCCTATTGCCGGCCAAACAAATCTGCCGCCTGTTGTAATGACCTTGCCGCCTGAGCCGCCTTTTCCGGTGATCGGTGCCTTTGTGCCTATCTGTATAACCTCGTTTACAGGCTCCGAAAGAGTCACTCTTGAAACCTCTTTCGATGAAACACGAGTACCGTCAATATAGGTTACAAGCTCCGTAACCTGCTGAACTCCGTTCACACCCTTTGTTGTAACCTTTTTTGTGCCTGTATAGAGATTGGCATTATTTACGTTTGTGCTTGTATAGGCTATTGCTTCATTATGAGTTTCGGTCTTTGTAACCTGCACTCTGACATAGTTTACCTCACTCGAAACAAGCAGCTTGTCGCCGGAACGAATCGTCTCGGAAATGCCGGGATTCAGCTGCACCAATTCGGAAACGGTGAGCCCGTTTGCGGAAGCGATTCCCGAAACGGTATCTCCGTCCTTTACCGTGTAATACACCGCTTCGCTCTTTTTTGATTTGAGCTTGGCGGATAGCTTTTCCGCGTCCCAAACCGTGGCCTCATTATCGGGATAAAGCCCCTGCTCATATGTTATGTTTTCAACGAAGCTCTTTGCCGCGTTGGGGTCGTCTATTTTATAATCGCTGAGTATCTTATCGAAAACGCTTGTAGCGTCCGTCTCATTTTTAACGGCGCACAAGAAATCGCCGTTAATATATATGCCGCAGGCATTGGTGATATTGCTGTCTGAATTTTCTATGAGCTTATCGCACATTGACGAGGAGTCGGTAAGGTCGGTCTTATTTACGACCTTGAGCTGATACTGCGCAGGCTTAATAAGCTCCTGCTCCTTACCGGAGGCAGACGCAGCGGTTTTGAGCCTTGTTTTTGCCTGCTGCTCGGCGTCGAGATATTCCGACTCATTTTTGGCATAGCCTATTACGGAGCCGTTATATTTTATCTCAAGAGCGAGCGTGGCCTTGTTCCAATAGCCTATCGTGGAGCAAAGCACACCGAGGCAAATAATCGGGACAAGCAGATTTACCGCAAAAGTAAACACTATACCATGCCTCGAAAATGCCTTCTTTATATAAATACGCAGTTTCGCTTCGGCGGATTTTCTATCTGTATGGATAAGGGAATTTAAGCCCGAGCTGACTCTTTTTATATCTGCCATAAGGAGCTTGAATTCCGCGCTTACGGTTTTGAAGGTCTTGAGTATAAATTTGTCAATCACAAGAAACACGGCAAAAAATACCGCTCCGACTGTTTTTACGGGACGCGAAAGCCCCCTCGACAACCATTTCCCGAATTTCATAAATCCGGAGCCTGCCGTAAAACCTATGTGATATATTAAGTTGTAAAGCTTTTCAAAAAACATAACAGCCTCACAATAAAATAGTAAAAGTTATTTTACCATACAATGCGACAAATTTCAACCTTACGCTTTTACATACCCGTTGCCGAACATCTTATCTATTTGGCGTTTTATTCCTTTGTGCTCCGGCAAAAGCAAACCGCCGTCTGTCGCAATTATCATTTGAGCGCTCTTTTGCGCCTCGTTAAGCATTCCGGTATCCGTCAGAATATCCGCAATCCGCAGCGACGGCAATCCGTGCTGCTTTGAACCGAAGAAGTCTCCGGGGCCACGCATTTTAAGGTCCTCATCCGCTATTAAAAAGCCGTCGGTAGTCTTGCACATTATATCAAATCTGCGTTTTGCCTCATCGTTTTGTGCATCCGACACCAAAATACACGTGGAGGGTGCGCTTCCCCTGCCGACTCTGCCGCGAAGCTGATGAAGCTGCGAGAGTCCGAATCGCTCGGCGTTTTCAATTACCATAACCACGGCATTCGGCACGTCCACACCTACCTCGACAACCACGGTGGACACAAGAAGCTGTATTTTGCCGATCTCAAAATCGCGCATTATATTGTCCTTTTCCTTGGGCTTCATTTGACCGTGCAAAAGTCCGAGCCTGTAACCCCTGAATGCGGTATTTTGTAAAAGCTTGTAATACTCCTGTGCAGGTATCAGGTCGCTGTCGCCCTCCTCGACAAGCGGACAGACGATATATGCCTGAAAGCCCCTGTCAAGATGCTTCTTTATGAATTTGTATATTCTCTCATGCAGAGCCTGAGACACACAATATGTCTCGGTTTTTTGCCTGCCCGGCGGCAGCTCGTCGAGCACCGACACCGAAAGGTCGCCGTAAATTATGAGTCCGAGCGTTCTCGGTATGGGCGTAGCCGACATAACGAGAATGTTTGGATTTTCTCCCTTTTGGGAAAGCGACGCCCGCTGTGCCACACCAAACCTGTGCTGCTCATCGGTGACGGCTAATCCGAGGCGGCTAAACTCAACGTCGCCCTGTATAATCGCGTGCGTTCCTATGACAAGCTTCGCGGAACCGTCGCGCAACTCTTTTTTTATTTCTCTCTTTTCCTTAGCCGTGCTGCTTCCGGTCAAAAGCACAATCTTTATATCTGTACCGTCAAAGATTTTTGAAAGAGTTCTGTAATGCTGCTCGGCAAGAACCTCCGTAGGTGCCATAAATGCGCTCTGCATACCGTTTTTTGCCGCGTTATATATAAGTGCCGCCGCCACAAGAGTTTTACCGGAGCCGACGTCGCCCTGAAGCAGACGGTTCATCGGCTCACCCGATTTCATATCGGACAGTGCCTCAAAGACCGCTCTTTTTTGCGCTCTTGTCGGAGAAAACGGCAGACGGTGATAAAACTCTTCAGTACAGTCATTTTTGATAACCATCTCGGTTTTTTCTTCACCCGTTCGTTCCTTGATGGATAAAAGTCCCAGCTGCAATATGAAAAGCTCGTCGAAAATAAGCCTTTTTCTCGCCCTGTCAAGTGACTCGAAGCTTTCCGGAAAATGGATGTTGCGTATTGCATAATCAAGAGAGCAAAGGTCGTTTTTCTCAAGTATTTCGGACGGCATAAAATCAGGTATTTCTTTGCAGCCTTTTAATGCCTGCATTGTGCATTTTTCCGTGAGCTTGGAGCTCACATCAGCCGTTTGCGGATAAACGGGACGTATTCTGTCCTTATCCTCTCCTTTTGAAATCAACGGCGATACCATTTGCCTTATGCCGTGCTTATCTACTGTGATTTTGCCGAAAAAGAGATACTCTTCGCCCTCCTTCAGCATACTGTCAATAAACTTGTTGTTAAAAAAGACAAGATTTAATATGCCTATACCGTCCGTAACGCTTGTTTTTGAAAGCAGCCTGCCTCCGGGTATTCTTATCTTAGAGGGAGTGTAGCTGACAACGGCACGGATACAGCATTCCGTATCAACCGGAGCTTCCCTTATGGGGACAACGCGGCTCCAATCCTCATACGCGCGCGGATAAAAGCGCAAAAGGGCGCCGACCGTATCGACGCCGAGCTTTGAAAATGCCTCGGCACGAGCAGGTCCGACACCCTTTAAATATTGTATTTCGGTTGAAAAGTCCATTATGAACACATCCGAGAATTGTTTTTGAAAACGTCCTGTTATTCGACGGACGAAACGAAGTAGTAAACCGGCTGACCGCCGTTAATGACATTTACCTCAACATTGGGGAAACGCTCCTGAAGCCGCGCTGAAAGGACATTTGCCGAGTTTTCGTCGGCGTCCTCACCGTAAAATACGGTTATAAGCGAGCCGCCGAATTTTTTGACAAGACGGCGTGTAACTCTGTATGCGGCGTTTACAAGGTCATCCTCCACAAGGGTTATTTTGCCGTCCTCCATGCCGAGGTACTGACCCTCCTTGATTTTTTGTCCGCCGAACACGCTGTCACGTGCGGCAAACGTGACCTGAGCCGTATGAACGCTCTCGGCCGCTTTCGCCATATTCAAATGGTTTTCCTCGCTTGAAAGGCTCTCGTCAAAATTGAGCATTGCGGTAATGCCTTGCGGAACAGTCTTTGTTGCGACAACACTGACGCCCCTGTCAGCAAGATTTACGGTTTGCTCCGCCGCCATTATAATATTTTTGTTGTTCGGCAAAACAAAAACGTGCTTTGCCGGAGTTGACTCAACGGCATTTAAAATATCATCGGTGCTCGGATTCATGGTCTGGCCGCCCGAAACAACCACATCACAGCCAAGCTCCTTAAAGAGCTCTGCCATACCGTCACCTGCCGCAACTGCGACAAAGCCGTAATCTTTGGTCGGCTGTACTCTATTGATTTCGGTATCACGACTTAAATTTTCTTCTTTGTTGTCCTTTTTGGCATCCATACCGACATCGGCATTCGCGTGCTGATAACGCATATTGTCTATTTTTATATTTATGAGCTGACCTATTTTGAGAGCGGCCTGAATTACATTGCCGGGTTCGTTTGAATGGACGTGAACCTTTACTATATCGTCATCGTCAACCACAACAACGCAGTCGCCTATCGACTCAAGATATGCCTTTAATTTGAGCGGTGTGCTCTCCGGATTTTTCGATTTGGTTATGAGGAACTCGCTGCAATAACCGTATTTTATGTCTCCCGAAGCCGCCGCCACGACGGATTTGCTTTCCTCGGCATTGCTCTTTGCGGGCGAGGCATCGTCATTGCTTTCTATAAACTTGCCCTCGTTTATATAGCCTCTGATACCGTCGAGTATATAGAGAAATCCCTGGCCGCCGGCATCTACCACGCCTGCCTCTTTGAGAACGGGCAAAAGCTCAGGTGTTTCGGCAAGAGCCTCCTGCGCCGCGCGGTAAGCCTCGTCGAGAACAGCACCGCAGTCATCTGAGGCGAGTGCCTCCGCCGCTGCCGCCGCCTTGCGTACAACGGTTAAAATAGTACCCTCGGTGGGCTTCATAACAGCCTTATAAGCCGACTCCTTGCCGAGAGTGAGAGCTGCGGCAAGGTCTTTGCCGCCTACCTCCTTTTTACCCTTGAAGCCGTTTGAAATACCTCTGAAAACGAGCGATAATATAACGCCGGAATTTCCTCGCGCACCTCTCAAAAGAGCTGCGGCGGTTTTGGCCGCGACGATACTCAAATCCTCGTCATCGCTTACCACCTGAAGCTCCCTGACTGCCGCCGAGGAGGTCATTGACATATTTGTTCCGGTATCGCCGTCCGGTACCGGAAATACGTTGAGCGCGTCAACGTCCTTTCTGTGATTCAGTATATTGTTAGCGCCGGAAATGAAAGCGCGTTTAAACTGCTTACCTGTTAACAAAACTTGTACACTCCTATTATTCTTTCATTCCGTCAACAAACACATTGACTTTTTTCACGCCGAGACCCGTTGACTGCTCGACGGTATATCTGACCTTGTTGGTTATGGAATCCACTATGGTTCCGATATTAACGCCGTAAGTCACGATTATGTGAAGATCTATTATTAAATCGCCGCCGTCGGCACGCACGCCGACGCCCTTATCCGGATAATTCTTACGTTTAAAAAGAAGCGACCGAAGCCCCTGTGACGCGCCGCTGTTAGCCATACCCGCAACGCCGAAGCACGAGGTTACGGTTTGACCGATAAGCTCCGAAAAATAATGCTGATGTATCTCAATAACGCCGAGATAATTTTCAATTTTAATCATACATCGGTTTATATTGCAAAAGCGCAATATTCTCCTTTCCTGTGATGTTGTTATTATATACCATAAACCGCACAAATACAATATTGTATCCGAACGGCGGCTCAGCCTAAGCTCCAGCGGCAAATCCCCGCATAGAGATGGTCGGAGGAATACGAGAAATCCGGCTTTAGGCCCTTTTTATACGCCGCAAAGCCGCTCCTGTAACAAACGGGAACAAACGGCATATCGTTTAAGAAGCTGTCAAGGAACTCTGAAAGCCCTATGCTGCCCTCGCAAAAGGCGTCGTAATCGGCAACCGCACGCAACGAGAAATCTATACCCTTTGACGCAGACCCCTTTTCCGAAAAGAACGGGCGCAAATCAAGATTTTCGGTAAGCTTGATTTCTCCTAAATACAGGTCAAAATCACCGGAAGCGATTTTCTGGTTGTATTTATCAAGCGGAACGGCATCAACTGTCACGGAAAAGCCTATGCTTCTGAGGCTTTCGGCTATGCTGTTCGCCGCTGCCGCGCGGAAGCTGTTTTCGCTGTTCACAAGAAGAGACACCTTAAGGTTCTGTGAGCCGTTCGTAAGAGAACCGTCCTTTGCATATTTATTATATCCTGTTTTTGTCAGTATGGACTTTGCCTTGTCGGCATTTGCACTCTCGGCGAAATTGATGTTTGTAATTCCCGAAAGTTCTGAAAACGCAGGATTGAACAGAAGCGGAGCTGCTGTTGCATAGCCCTGATACGACGACGAAGCAATGTCTTTTTTATCTATTGCGTAATATATTGCAGTTCTGACGGCGGACGATGAGAGAACTTCCTTTGAGTCGTTAATACCGAGAAAAACAAGGTTGTTCATATTGACCGTACTGCTGTCAACGGAGACATGGCGGTAAATGCTGTCGCTCATATCCTTGAAGAGAAAGTTCACATTGCCTATTTCGAGAGCATTTTCGGCATAGGTGAAATTTTCTATTTCATAAAGCTTTATCTCGGGTATATTTACGCTGCCGCCGTAATTTTCATTCTTGGAAAACACCCCGTCCCTGTACACATAAGGGCCGCTGCCTATCGGTATATTTTCCGTCTTATCGGCTGTACCGTTTTTTACAACGGGAAAACTGAGTGCATTCAGCACATACGGGTCCGGTGAAGAGAGCGTAAACGTAACAGCTCCGCCGGACGCCTTTGCCGACTGAATATTTGACAGCAGCTGCCCGTAGCGCGACGACGCCTTTGCCTTATTGAACGAATATACGACGTCCTGCGGCGAAACGGACGAACCGTCCGAAAAGCGCGCACCTGAGAGTGTAACGGTAACCGAAGTTCCGGTAATATCACCCTTTTCGGCTATCACATTTTCGGGCGTATAGTCTGCCTTGACCTTAAAAAGCGGGTCGTAGGCTAAATCCGTAAGGCTTATATTTTCCGTGCCGACGGCAAAAAAAGGATTCAGCGAATCATTATTGGAATACGGCAAAATAAGGTCGTTTGCCGATGAGGCAGTGCTGTCGCCCGAGGCGGCAGAGCCGGTCTGCTCATCCGAGTCGCCGTTGCCGTTATCCTTGCGGCAGGCCGAAAAAATACATACCGCAGAAAGCAAAAGGCATATTGCAGAAAATATTTTCTTTTTCACTGTCGCACTCTCCTTTTAAAGCGATATTCTCTGAATCCGAACGGTTTTTGCCGTGTCACGGCTTACGGTGAATATAACACCGTCAAGCTCGGCTTCACCGTCGGGATTTTGAAAGCGCACCGGCAAATTGGTTTTCATCTTTTCTATCGCAAGCTCGGGGGTAACGCCCAATACGGACATTTTAGGCCCGGTCATGCCTACATCTGTTATATATCCCGTACCGTGCGGCAATATTTGCTCGTCTGCCGTGGGCACATGGGTGTGAGTTCCAAACACAGCCGAAGCCCTTCCGTCAAGATAAAAGCCCATAGCACGCTTTTCGGCAGTCGCCTCTGCATGGAAATCGACAATTATTATATCGGTTTCTCTTTTCAGCTTCCCCAATACACGGTCTATACATATAAAGGGATTTTCGAGCGGCTCCATAAACACCGTGCCGCAGAGATTTACCACGCCTACCCTGTATGCGCCCCTGTCAACTATCGTATAGCCTCTGCCGGGAGCCTCTTTTCCGTAGTTTGCGGGCCTTAAAAGAAACTCGTTTCTCTCAAGCTCGTCATATATTTCACGACGTCTGAAGGTGTGGTTGCCGCCGGTTACAACATCCGCGCCGCTCGTAAAAATATCATCGGCGGACATCGGCAATATGCCGTTCCCGACAGCAGAATTTTCGCCGTTTACCACCGTCACGTCTATATTATTTTCTCTTTTAAATTTCGTTAAACAATTCCTCAGCTTTTCGCAGCCCGACGCCGATACGACATCGCCCACGGCGAGGATGTTTATTGTATTTGACATAATGCACCGTTTCTGTTTGTTTTTTCGAAAAGCTAAGCCCCGATAACACTCAAAGTTTTTCTCTTTAAGGCATCAGGGCTTAAAAATTATTTCGCGTAATCGACAGTCCTGTTTTCGCGTATGATGTTGACCTTTATCTGACCGGGATATTCAAGCTCATCCTCAATCTTTTTGACAACTTCGCGCGCAACAAGTGCCATCTGATCGTCACTTATAACTTCGGGCTTAACCATTATGCGAATCTCACGGCCTGCCTGAATTGCAAATGACTTCTCAACGCCCTCAAACGACGTTGCTATTTCTTCAAGTTTTTCAAGACGCTTGATGTAGTTCTGAACATTTTCACGTCTTGCGCCGGGTCTTGCGGCTGAAATTGCGTCCGCCGCCTGAACGAGACAAGCAACAACCGTCTTAGCCTCCACGTCGCCGTGGTGAGCCTGAATTGCATGTACTACATTCTCGTTTTCCTTATATTTCCTTGCGTATTCAACGCCCAAATCGACATGAGAGCCTTCAAATTCACGGTCAAGCGCCTTGCCTATATCGTGAAGAAGTCCCGCTCTTTTAGCCGTTTTAACATCGGCACCGAGCTCTGCCGCCATAAGCCCCGCTATGTAGGAAACCTCAAGCGAATGATTAAGCACATTCTGGCCGTAGCTTGTGCGGTATTTTAATTTTCCGAGTATCTTGACAAGCTCCGGATGTATGCCGTTTACACCTGCGTCAACTACTGCGCGTTCACCGGTCTGACGTATGGTCTGTTCAACCTCGCGCTTTGATTTTTCGTACATCTCCTCAATGCGTGCGGGATGTATTCTGCCGTCGGAAATAAGCTTTTCGATAGTAAGTCTTGCTATTTCGCGGCGAACCGGTTCAAAACTTGAAACGGTTATGGCTTCCGGTGTGTCGTCGATTATAAGGTCAACACCGGTTATTGTTTCAAGTGTGCGTATGTTTCTGCCCTCGCGGCCGATTATACGGCCCTTCATCTCGTCATTGGGAAGAGTAACCACCGAAACCGTGGCTTCTGCAGCCTGGTCAGCGGCACAGCGCTGTATTGCGGTAGAGATTATCTCACGCGCAAGAGCGTCCTGCTCATCCTTGGTTCTCTGCTCAAAGTCCATAATTTTAACGGCCTTGTCGTGAGTGAGCTCCTCATCGAGATTTTGCAAAAGCAAGGTCTTAGCCTGTTCCTTTGTATAGCCCGAAATTTTTTCGAGCATATCGAACTGGCTCTTTTTGATTTTTTCAACCTCTTCGAGTTTTTTATCGGCTGTTTTGACCTTTTCGTTTAAAGCTTCTTCTTTTGCTTCAAGAGCCTCTGTCTTTTTATCGAGAGACTCCTCTTTTTGAATTATTCTGCGTTCCTGCCGCTGAACCTCCGCTCTGCGCTCTCTGTTTTCCTTTTCAGCCTCAGATCTCAACGAATGGATTTCGTCCTTTGCTTCCAAAATCGCTTCTCTCTTTTTATTTTCCGCTGTCTGAACAGCCTGATTTACGATTCTGGTAGCTTCCTCCGTAGCTGAGCCTATGGCAGACTCCGCCACCTTTTTACGGTGTACCTCGCCGAGTACAAATCCGACGACTCCGAAAACAACTGCAGCTGCGACTGCGGCTATTATAGCTATCGTTACAGGATTCAAAAAGTTCTGCACCTCCTTTTGGTTTTTAGTTTTCCGATTATCATGCTTGAAAATAAGAAAATTTATTGGTTTTTGACAGTGTAACGGTATCATTTGTAATACTGTTCGCATTTTAATACACTATCTAAGATATTTTATATCTTTTTATATAATAAGTCAAGAAAAAGCGGACCGTTAGGCACAAAAACTGTCGATATATAAGATACAAAAGACGCGCCGCAAAGGCTCACAGCCGTTGCGACGCGCCAAACACGATTTAAAATTTTTAACGTATAGCCGAAACCGAATTACGCGAGCTTGAGATCCTCCCAAAGCTTCGAAAGAAGATCAAGCGTATCCTGGTCAAGATTGTGGAAGAACTGCGTTTTCACTTCCTGCTTGGGGTAGAGCACCTCGTTATCCTTATTCACATACCTGTCATCGCTGAGAACAGCCGTAACGGGGCAGAGATAGCCGAGATAATTGGCGTTGTGGAGTGCCACCTCGGGCTCGCACATATAATTTATAAACAGCTCAGCAGCCTTTTTGTTTTCAGAGCTTGACGGGATGCACATTACGTCAACAAATTTATTTGTTCCCTCCTTGGGGTAAACAAATGCAAGATCGTCATTTTCCTGCTTCATTGTGAGGTAATCTCCTGCGTAATACGGAGCCATGGCGGCTTCGCCCGCCTCCATCTTATTAAAGACCTCATCCATAACGTACGACTGAATCAGCGGCTTTTGCTCCTTGAGCTTTTCCTCCGCAGCGCGCCACTCATCGGGATTCGTCGAGTTTACATCGTAGCCGAGTAGATACTGTGCCACGCCGAATGCGTCGCGAGAATTATTAAAAGTAAGAATTTCGCCGGAATATTTCGGATCCCACATAACGCTCCAGCTGTCGGGCTTTTCGGAAACCATGGTCGTATTATAGATAAGCCCGACCATACCGCCCGTGTAAGCTACTGTATACTCGTTGTTTTCGTCAAAGAAAAGGTTTTTGTATTCGTCGCCGATACCCTCATAATTGGTTATCACCGAATAGTCAAGCTTCTGTAAGAGCCCCTCGTTCTTTAAACGCTCTGCCATATAATCCGACGGAATTATAACATCGTAATTTACTCCGCCGCTCTTGAGCTTTGCATAAAGGTCCTCGTTACTGTCATACATATTATAGTTGACCTTTATTCCCGTGAGCTTTTCAAATTCGGAGATGACGTCAACGCTTCCGCCCTCGCCGTCGGAAATGTACTCACCCCAGTTATATACATTTATTTCGGTACCCTTGAGCTCCTCGATATTATAATTTCCGAGAAGAGCGGCCGTATCAAGCTTTTCGGTTTTAAGCGAGCAGCCCGAAAGCATAAGTATTCCCGCAAGCAAGGTCAATGTTAATACAACAGAAATTATCTTTTTCATTTTTCACGTTCCTTTCTCAACCCTCTGAGCCTTTGGCTCTTTTACGTTTCTTCTTCTCGCTGCGCGCCTGAAGCACATTCATAAGAATCATAAGCACAAGCACCGATACAAATATCAGCGTCGATAACGCATACATATCGGGTTTTACCTTCTTCTTTGTCATTGAGAAAATGACTATCGGAAGAGTCTGGAATTTTGCGCCGCTTACAAAATAGCTGATTATGAAGTCGTCAAGCGAAAGCGTAAAGGCCATTATAAAGCCGGTTATTATACCGGACTTGATATTTGGAAGCACAACCTTGAAAAACGCGGAGGTCGGTGTGCAGCCGAGGTCCTGCGCCGCCTCCGAGAGATGGCGGTCGGTCTGTCGAAGCTTCGGCAATACGGAAAGTATGACATAAGGCAAATTAAACGTGACGTGAGCTATTAAAAGCGTGGGGAAGCCCAAAACGCTGCTCGACGACACTATTTTGCCGGCAAATACAAAAAGGAGCATCATCGAAACACCCGTAACTATTTCCGGATTCATCATAGGTACGTTTGTAACGGTCATAACGGCACTTCTCAGCCACCGTTTTTTCATCGCATTTATTCCGACTGCCGCCGCCGTTCCGATAATAATCGAAATAAGAGCGGAGGTAACGGCTAAAACAAGTGTGTTACGAAGAGCCGTAAGAGCCGTGGCGTTACGGAACATTTCGACATACCATTTCAGCGAAAAACCCGACATAACGCTTGTGCTGTTTGAGGCATTAAACGAGAACACCACCATAACGAGCATCGGGGCATAAAGAAACAACATTATAAGAGCGATGTATATTTTTTTGAGAGCTTTCATATTATCATCGCCCCCTCTTCATTATCGGCAAAGCGATTCATAATAAGCATACATACTATTATGAGAAGCATCAGCACAAGTGAGAGCGACGCTCCGAGATTGTAGTTGTATGCTGACTGGAACTGCATTTCAATGGAGTCTCCGATAAGCAGAAATTTTCCGCCGCCGAGCTTTTGGCTGATATAAAATGTGCTTACCGACGGGACGAACACCATTGTTATACCGGAGACAACGCCGGGCAGGCTTAGCGGAAAGATGACCTTTTTAAGCACCTGAAGCTTGCCCGCTCCGAGATCCTGTGCCGCTTCAACAAGGCTTTTATCAAGCTTTGACATAACGGAGTATATCGGCAGCACCATATACGGCAAAAAGTTATATACCATTCCGAGGATTACCGCGCCCGGAGTGTTGATAAGCTGCGCCGTTGGCAGCCCCACAGCCTTTAAAAGCGAATTTATAAGGCCTGTATTTGAGAGAATCGTTATCCACGAATATGTGCGGATAAGGAAATTCATCCACATGGGGAGCATTATGAGCATCATTATGGTTCGCTGAGTGTTCGCACGGCTCTTTGCCATAATATACGCGAGCGGATATGCAAGAATAAGGCAAATGACCGTAGCCAAAACCGCATACCACGCAGATCTGCCGAAGATGGCTCCGTAGGATGAGAGCGCCTTGATATTGTCAAGGGTAAATGCGCCGCTGCGGTCGGTAAAAGCGTAGTAGATTACCATTATAAGCGGAGCAACGATAAAAAGCACCGCCCATATCATATACGGAGCGTTTATTAGCTTTAAGGAGAGAGAAGACTTTTTCATGGCTTACTCTCCAATCTCGGAGACTTCGTCTTCATCCGTAAGCTCTGCATTGGGGTCGGAAAGCTCGTCAAACTCTTCGCTGAACGAGCTGTAATCGCCGTAAAGACCCGAATATTCGCTCTTTTTCATTATCTGAATTTCATCCGGCTTTATCGAAATACCTATACGGTCGCCGACTTCGGCTTTTTCGGTGGTCTGTATCATCCACTTAAAGCCTTTAATGTCAACGATTATTTCATAGTGAACGCCCTTAAACGTAACAGAGGTAACGTCGCCGGAGAGCATACCCTCCCCGGGCGGCACCATATCTATATCCTCCGGTCGCACAACTACATCTACGGGTTCGTTAAGGCCGAAGCCCTTATCGACGCAGCGGCAGCGCATACCCTGGAATTCGACGTTGTAGTCGGAGAGCATAACACCGTCCACAATATTGCTTTCGCCTATGAAATCCGCAACAAAAGCGTTCTGCGGTTCATTGTAAATATCGGTGGGCGAGCCTATCTGCTGAATAACGCCGCCGTCCATAACCACTATGGTATCGGACATGGAGAGTGCTTCCTCCTGGTCGTGCGTTACATATATAAACGTTATGCCGAGCCGCTGCTGTATGGCTTTGAGCTCGCTTTGCATATCCTTGCGAAGCTTTAAGTCAAGTGCTCCGAGCGGTTCGTCGAGAAGCAATACGCGCGGTTTAACGGCAAGGGCGCGCGCAATTGCGACGCGCTGCTGCTGACCTCCGGAAAGCGAAGAAACATTGCGTTTTTCAAATCCCTTGAGGTTTACGAGCGAGAGCATCTCTTCAACGATTTTTTTAATTTCACTTTTTGACTTCTTCTGAAGCTTTAAACCGAAGGCGATATTGTCCGCAACGTTAAGGTTGGGAAACAGTGCATAACGCTGAAAAATGGTGTTCACCTGTCGTTTATGAGCAGGAACACCATTTATTTTTTTACCTTCGAAAACGACATCGCCGCTGTCCGGAGAGAGAAACCCGGCTATTATACGAAGTGTCGTCGTTTTACCGCAGCCCGAGGGTCCGAGTAAAGTGACGAATTCGCCGTCGTGTATCTCGAGACTCACATCTTTTAGTATAGGCTGGTCGTCAAAGCTTATTGAAATGTTCTTAAGGTCAATTATTACTGCTTTGTTTTCCAATTATGCAGCCCCTTTCCAACCGATAGATATTGTTGGGAAGTACAAAAGTATGCACTCCCTAATTGGTATGAGATAAATATAATTTGAAAATCATAAAAAGTCAATGTTTTTATCGAAAAACGGCGGAATATATTTTCCCGACGATACCGCCGAAGCCGAAACGAGCAAAAATGTGTGCTTCGCCGCATTTTCGGGGCATAAAAAAAGTAAGCGGGGAAAACATCCTCGCTTACCTTATTTCTTTAAATTATTCCTGTGCGGGAGCGCCTACCGGGCATGTATCTGCACAAGTACCGCAGTCAATGCACTTATCTGCATCTATTTCATACTTGCCGTCGCCTTCGCTGATAGCCTCAACCGGACACTCAGCAGCACAAGCGCCGCATGAAATGCAGTCATCCGAAATCTTATATGCCATTTTACATGACCTCCTTTATTATGTTTAAACACATTGTAACATATATTTTTTGAATTTCAATACCATATTTGATAATGTAAAAAATTTTTTTATCAGTCTTTGCTTTTTGCAAAAACGGCCTTGAGATTTGCGCCCTTTAAAATGAATATTTCGCGGAAAAGCATAACCGAGAGAAAAGAAATAGTACCGCCCATAAGCACGTCGCTGAAGAAGTGAGCGCCGACAACTATTCTGCTTACGGCAACAATTCCCGTGAACAATATCGGGCATATCCAAAGGGCGGCTCTTTTGCCCTTACTCTTTATACCGAGAGAATCCGCGAGCATTATAAGCCCGTAGCTCATTCCCGCGGCGCAGGTGTGACCGCTCGGGAAAGACTTGCACGCGTCTGTCGTGCCGAAGAGCGTCATCATTTGTGCCTTATCCATCTGACCGTTTCTCACATACCATCTTGTGAAATTCGCAAATCCGCCTATCGAAGCACCGCCGGCGGTATTCATAGCGCGGTAACGCATACGGCCGAACGGGATTTTAACTATCGCAACCACGGCATTTGCGAGTATTACGGTGCAAATCATTGCAAACGCAAAGTTTATAAGCTTTTTTATGGATTCATCGGAGAAATTCTTTACGGCAAGGGTTCCGAACAGCATAAAAAGCGCCGCCAAAAACAGCGCAATCCCCGACAAAAAAGCCGAGCCCTTGTAGCTCTCCGCATTCAGGTGTTGTAAAAGATAGCCCACGGTCTCACTTAAAAATGCGTAATATGCCGCAGTACCCGCTATGACGCCTATAACTTCAACAATATCCTTTATCGGGCGTTTTTTCCAAAATCTGCGAACACCCCAAAAGAGTATCTGTATACTGAATGCAAGCATAAAATAAACAGGCGCGCTGCCGACGCTCTCAAATGTGGCACCGAACGGGTCGTTAGTGTAATACGAATGTGACGCCAAAGCATGCCGCGTCAGGATATCGCTCACCTGCAAATCGGTAAACGTAGCGGTTAAAAGAAGTCCGCCGAACAAAACTACAAACAGCAATATTGAAATCAGGGTTTTGGATTTTTTTGTCATTTCATGTACCCCTTTCGGATAGATATTTTACATAAATTTTACCATAAATCAACATTCAAGGCAATTAAAATTTTTATCCTGCCGTATGGTTTGACAATACATTTTGCGTATGCTAAACTCTTCCTAAAAAATTAACGGAGAGATAAATGAAAACACTTTACATATCGGATATGGACGGAACGCTCCTGAATGACGGCGGGAAAGTAAGCCGCCGCAGCGTCGAAATAATAAATGAGCTTATAAAAAACGGTATGCTGTTTACCGTTGCTACCGCAAGAAGCGCAATGTCTGCCGCAGAGCTTTTGAAGGATATTGATATATCCGTGCCGGCGGTGCTTATGAACGGTGTGTTTCTGTTTGATTTAAAGAACAAAAAAGCAGTTGCCTACCACGAGATACCGAAGGACGCCTTTTTTGCGATAACGGAAATATTTGTGCGAAGGAACAAATCGCCGTTTGTCTTTTTCTACGGTTACGACGGAAAATTCACAATAGAATACACTGATTTCAAATTGCCCATTCACCGTGATTTTTACGAAAAAAGGAAGGGTAAATTCTTCGGCGAATTTAAAAAAGTCTCCGAATACGAGATTTTAGACGATATGCACCCCGTTTTTATAAGTCTTTCCGACGGATATGACGAACTGAAGCCCATCTATGACGCGGCGCAGAAAATAAACGGCGTTACCTGTTCTTTTTACGCCGACACATACACCCCATACTGGTTTCTCGAAATATACAGCAGTAAGGCGAGCAAGGCTAACGGCGCACAGGAGGTTATGGCTCTGGTCGGCGCGGACAAAATCGCGGCGTTCGGCGACAACAGAAACGATATACTTCTGTTTTCGCTGGCGGACAGAAAATACGCCGTCAAAAATGCTGTCCCGGAGCTTCGGCAGATTGCCGATGAAGTCATAGGGGAAAACAATAATGACGGCGTAGCTGAATTTTTAAAAAAGGATTTTAAGGCATAATATGTTTTAAAATCGGTATTTTTTTGATGACGAACGACAGTGCGGCGCATATAATATATGCTATAAACGGCATAAACACCGAACAATACACGGGATGCTCCGCAAAAACAGCCACTTTATCAAACGCATACAAAACGAGCATATGCGTAACATATATTCCGAGGCTGAGCGACGACAGCGTTCTTATGAATTTTTCCGGAATAACCCTGAAAAGCCGCTCCCATTTTATATATTTCGCTGCCGTAAATACGGCGGCGGACATAGGCATACAGGCTATCGACGGGTAATCCATAAAAATGTCGTCAAGCTTCCCGGCTTTTTCGCTGACAATATATGTTCCGAAAAACATCAGAGCGGCTCCGAAAATACCCGACATATAAATAAGTATACGCGCCTTTTTGGTATAATCCTTGTTTTTTATAAGCCAGCCCATAAGAACATATATGAGATAACCCTTTACTATCGGCGGAGTCAGCTCTTTAAATACGGGAAAAGCAAATTCATTGATAAGCGGCACTACCGAGAGGAACACAAAGCCGATAACGCACACATACTCTATGGTTTTGATGTTTTTCTTATCTGCGGCGAGCGAAAACAGCGGCAAGCACATATAAATGGAAAAAATGCAGTAGAAGAACCAAAAAATATAATTTGCCTCATTATTAAACATCGCGGCAAAAAGCTTTTTTATGCCGAACGGCTCGGTCGCCTCTTTTAAAACAAACGGGCGAATAAAATAAACAAGCTGCCAAAAGAAAAACGGTATCAATGTTCTCGCTGCACGTTTTTTAAAGAACGTCTTTGTATCGTATCTTTTGCGGTAATCGAGCAAATTTGCGCCGGTTATCATAATAAATACGGGCACAGCGAAATGAGCTACGGTCTGCAAAAACAAATATATGAACCAAAGGCGTGTTTTCTGATAATCAAAAACCCCGTTGGAGCAATGCAGCACCACAACGGCAAAACAAGACAGAATATTAAGAATATCGATATAATAAAGCCTTTTTGGGCTGTTTGTTCCATCGGCAGGCAATTTACCGCTCCCCATTTTATCAACTCCTTTTGATGTTTATATCATAAGTTACTTTGACCGTTTTGTCAATTACGCGCACATAAAAAGGGTTTGACAACAACGCCGCTAAATGGTATTATAAACAGCGGTAATTAAAAATCCGTATTTTAGTGCTTCTCGGTAATACGAGGCTTTGATTTTTAATATCATATATTATATCGTGCGGCAAATCGGCAGATACCGTGTCCGATAATGCGCCCACGCCGAAAACGGTAAAATCGCAGAAATGCGTTTTTATATTTGCGGAACAAGCCGAAAGTAAGCTCCGCCTCGGATGTCCTCGCCGTGTAAAATTCAGATGACAAAACTTAATATGCGGGTATGGCGGAATTGGCAGACGCGCAAGATTCAGGTTCTTGTGGAGGCAACTCTGTACAGGTTCAAGTCCTGCTACCCGCACCACGTCGGAGCAAAGCAAACTTTGCTCCGCTTTTCTTTGTATGAAAAATATCCGCTTACAAACTGCTGACGTATTTATACCGTTTCGCGAAAGATTATATTTTATTCGTCGTAACATTGCCATAAGAAATGACAAAATAATCTTTTTATAGACAAAGCTCGCATTCTTATGTATAATCTTATCGTTGCATTCTCTGTAAGGTTCGCCTTGCCGATGTCAAATTAAATCAAAGCTGCGGCAAAACGGTGCCTGCAAGCATCCGATGCCCGAAAGGTGATGAATTTCAAAATGAAAAAATCAAAAGAAATCGAACCTCTCTCACAATATACGGAGAGCTCCGATATTGCGGTCGTTCCCGAAAATCGTCTTGCAGGAACGGTAGGTGCGCTCCTTTTTTCACTTGCGGGAGGAATAGTGTATTTTCTGCTGTACCAAGTAGGCTATATTGCCGCAATAAGCGGACTGATAGGAGTTATATGTGCGTTTAAAGGATATGAGGTTTTCGCTAAAAAGCTCAGCAAATTCGGCTGCATAATTTCCGTGGCTATGGCTTTGCTTGTGATAATTCTCGCTTGGTACTGCTGTCTTGCAAAGGATGTTTACAGTGCATATCAGTCGTGGTTTGCCGACGGCGAGATAGATTTTACGCTCACCTTTGCCGAGTCGTTGAGAAATGCTTACAGATTTCTCAGTGAGCCCGAAATCTCCAAATCATATGTGACCGACCTGATAATCGGCATATTACTGTGTGCACTCGGCGCAGTCAGACCTATTATAAATATTGTAAAAGGCAATAAAACCAAAACTGCCGAGGACAAAAACGAGCCCGCTTTTCAGGCTGAAAAATACAACGCTCCGGAAGAAAAGTCAAATGCGTATATGCCTCAAAGTATGCGTGCGGCAAGTTCCGAAAAGCCGCAGGATAAAAACGGCGATATGTAACCCTCGAAGCATTTAAAATTACATATTACGAATACGAAAAGCCGAAACGCAGCAGTAAATTTTACTTCTTAGTTTCGGCATTTGTTTTTGTCAGAGGACGGTTTCTTGAAACCGTCTTAATAACATTCTCTTTGTTTTGCTCATTATTCTTTAAGTTCTGTTGTTAAACCGGGATTTTTAACACATAAACTCGGTCTTGACTATCCTACTAAATCGGTAGTATAATAGGGATATATTTTGAAACGGAGGATATGTTATGATTTCAACAAAAGGGCGCTACGCTTTGCGCGTTATGATAGATATAGGCCGCCACCAAAATGCCGCACCGGTCTCTGTTAAAGATATATCCTCAAGGCAGGATATATCGGTGAAATATCTTGAACAGGTGGTTTCAATTCTGAGTAAGGCCGGCCTTATACGCAGCTTTCGCGGCAATGCCGGCGGATACAAGCTCAATGTTGACCCCGAAAAATGCACGGCGGGAGACATTCTCAGAGTCTGCGAAGGTTCGCTGTCGCCGGTGGTCTGTTTGCAGGATGAAAAAAGTTATTGCGAGCGCAGCTCATACTGTGAGACACTTGATTTTTGGCGCGGCTTTTACGATGTTATCAACAAATATGCCGACAGCGTCACTATTCAGGATTTAATCGACAAGGCAGTAGGTGCAAACGGCTCTTACTGCATCTGATAAAAATAAATTCGAAATAACCCATATACGGAATCGCAGACAGCACGCTGCCTGTTGCGCAAAAATATTTATTATAATACAAAGGCGGAAATTATGCTGAATCAGTTTTCACGTACCGAGCTGCTTCTCGGAAAAGAAGCCATGAAAAAGCTGCAAAATTCGCGCGTTGCCGTATTCGGCATAGGCGGCGTCGGCGGCTACACCGTGGAGGCGCTTGCAAGATCGGGCATTGGTAAATTAGACCTTATAGACGATGACAAGGTCTGCCTTACGAATATAAACCGTCAGATAATCGCAACGCATTCAACAATAGGGAAATATAAGGTCGAGGTTGCCGAGGAACGCATCAAGGACATAAATCCGGACTGCGAGGTTACAACGCATCGGAAGTTTTACACTCCGGAAACGTCGGCGGAATTTGATTTTTCACAGTACGACTATGTTGTTGACGCCATAGATACCGTATCGGGCAAAATCGAGCTTGTTATGCAGGCGCAAAAGAGCCAAACTCCCATAATCTGCTCAATGGGTGCCGGCAACAAGATGGATCCGACTGCATTTGAGGTGACTGATATTTATAAGACTTCGGTCTGTCCGCTTGCGAGAGTTATGCGATACGAGCTGAAAAAACGCGGAGTTAAAAAACTCAAGGTTGTTTATTCAAAGGAAAAGCCGCTTGTACCCATTGAGGATGTGGCGATAAGTTGCCGCGAGCACTGCATTTGCCCTCCCGATACGGCGAGAAATTGCACACAAAGACGCGCTATCCCCGGCAGCAATGCGTTTGTCCCGTCGGTAGTCGGGCTGATAATAGCAGGTGAAGTCGTAAAGGATTTGACGAATTACAGGGCAAAATAAAGACACAAAAGGGTGTTTGAATATGACAAGAGACGAAGCATACGCGCTCCTTACGGAATACAACAAGGAGCCGTTTCACCTTGAGCACGCCGAAACGGTTGAAAAAACAATGATGTATTTTGCCGACAAGCTCGGCTATGGCGACGACAGGGATTTTTGGGGAATCGTAGGTCTTTTGCATGACCTTGACTTTGAAATGTATCCCGAAGAGCACTGCATAAAGGAACAGGAAATAATGCGCGAAAGAGGCATTGACGAAAAGATAATTCACGCAACGGCAAGCCACGGGTACGGCATAACGGTAGACATTAAGCCGGAACACGAGATGGAAAAGGTCCTTTATGCGGTAGATGAGCTTACGGGGCTTATAGGAGCCGTTGTAAAAATGCGCCCGTCGCACAGCGTACAGGATCTTGAGCTTAAATCCGTGAAGAAAAAATTCAAGGCGAAGAATTTTGCCGCCGGCTGCTCTCGCGAGGTCATACAGCGCGGTGCGGATATGCTCGGCATTTCGCTTGATGAGCTGATACAAAATACGATTGACGCCTTAAAATCATTTCAGGACTGAAAGCAGTAAAAATGTAATAATTAAAGCTTAGTTATTTTTTAACTAAAGGCTGCTGTAAAAAACGGTGGGAACTAAATTTAAGCTCCCACCGATTTTTTATTTAATGCAAAGGATTGTCGCCGCCATCGTAAACTGAGCTGCGTAGTATAAGATATGGTTTAAGAATATGTTAAACTTTGTATTCTTGTTTTCGGCAAAGTACATACCCGAAAGAACCGCGTCGGACAGAGTAAAGAGGACACCGCCAACAGCCATAACAACCCAAACCTTTTCAAAGCCGGTGGCAATTGCCGCTATGATAGCCGAAACCATAGTCAACGCCAGGAAGAAGGTATAGAGAAATACAATGAATTTAAACTTACCGAAATGATTTTTCATAAGCTTTTCGGTCAATATATTGCCGAGAGCTATAAGAAGCGATACGCCTATTGAAACAGCAAGTGTTTTGCCGGTAAATCTGTAACTTTTATAAATCGCCACGTTAAAACAGATGTGACCTAAAAGGAATGAGATAAAGCCGGAATAAAGATATGAATCCTTATCCTGCAAATAAATCCATTTCAAGTCAAGCCAAATATCGCCGACCATTCCGAGTATAAGCCCAAACGCCACCCAAAGGCCGAATTGAATATTGTCGCGGTTTGCGCTTGTTGCGGCAAAAGCGGTTGAAATAAAACAGAGACTCGCCGCCGCCTTGGCATACAGTGCGGAAATTCCGCCCTTTTTAACGCGCAAGAACAAAAATATACCTGTCATAACAATGCCGATTGCCAAAAGCACCCAATATAATGTCCAGCTCATAGTTATCCCCCAAACTTATTTTCTGTTTAATCAATGAGCAGATTATATAATATTTCAACAATAATTGCAATAGCTTAGGCTGTTTTTTTGTTAAATAACAGACAATTTCCCGACAACGCTTTTAGTCTCGCCATCGTACAGGACAAAAACCGCAAGCTCTTTTTATCGCGGAGGCAATTCATTGTACATTGCCTCAAAAAGCGCGGTTTCCAAAATACGCTCCTTTGTATCTCCCGTCATAAATTCACTTCCAAATAGTAGTAACCGTTCGGTTACCTGTCAAGGCTTTTTTGGGGAAATTTTAAAACACAGCGAATCGAACGCAAAATCCTTTTCTCGGGCTATGCAAAGAAGCCGTTATGGTATCGCTATATAAAAAAGCCACGGAAAACCGTTGATTTCCCGTGGCTTTTGAAGTATTTGATTGAAAAATCGTAACCGATTATCTCTTTGAGAACTGCGGTGCGCGACGAGCGCCTTTGAGACCGTATTTCTTTCTCTCTTTCATTCTCGGGTCACGAGTCAAGAAGCCGGCCTTCTTGAGTGCCGAACGAAGATTTTCGTCGTACTGAAGAAGAGCTCTTGAAAGGCCGTGGCGAATTGCACCTGCCTGGCCTGTTACACCGCCGCCCTGAACGTTGCAGACGATGTCGAATTTGTCAGCTGTGCCGGTGAGAGCGAGAGGCTGACGAACTATAAGTTTAAGTGTTTCAAGGCCGAAATAATCGTCGATATCACGATTGTTTATCGTTATTTTGCCTGAGCCTGCATAAACGCGAACTCTTGCAACCGACTTCTTTCTTCTGCCTGTGCCGTAAAAATAAGGATTAGTCTCGTACATTTATTTTTGCCTCCCTTTCTCAGAATTCTTTAACTTCGGGCTTCTGAGCCTCATGTGTGTGTTCGCCGTCTTTGAAGATACGAAGTCTTGTAAGCTGCTTTCTGCCGAGTGAGTTATCGGGAAGCATACCCTTAACTGCCTTTTTAAGAGCAAATTCGGGCTTTTCAGCCATAAGGGTCTTATACTGAATCTTCTTCATGTTACCGATATAACCGGTGTGATGATAGTAGATTTTCTTTTCAAGCTTGTTGCCTGTAAGAACTATTTTGCCGGCGTTGATTACGATTACGTGATCGCCGCAGTCAGCGTGAGGAGCAAATGTCGGCTTGTGCTTGCCGCGAAGAAGCGTAGCAGCCTCCGCAGCAACGGAACCGAGGGTTTTGCCGTCAGCATCAAGAACATACCAATTACGGCTGATGTCGGCAGCCTTAGGCATATAAGTTGACATAAAACATAACCTCCGAATAATTATTTCTTTTTTATTGCCCGAATATATTATCACGAAGAAACGATTTCGTCAACACCGTTTTTTCAATATTTTAACGATTATATGATTTATCTCTTGTTTTCTCGCATTTTCTCTTGTTTTCTGCTATATTGCTTGTTTATTATTTTTGAGTCTTTGCCTATCGCAAAGGCTCTTTCGGACAAAAGCGAGGCGGCGTTTTTCATGCAATGCTCAAGGCTTATACCGTTTTCCTTTATTTTATGTATTTCGCATACTCCGAGTTTCTCGGCGGAAATATCGTTTTCGACGTCGCCGCTCAAAAGGATACACGGAACACCGAATTTTTCGGCTATGTCCGAAACCCTCTTAGGAAGCTTGCCGAATAGGGTTTGCCTGTCCGTCTTGCCCTCGCCTGTTATAACCGCATCGGAGCGACGTATTTTATCCTCAAGCGATGCAGCCCTTGCCAGCACATCAAATCCGCTTTGGAGCTCACAGGTCAAAAAGGCGGATAATCCACCGCCGATGCCGCCCGCAGCTCCGGCTCCCGGAAGATTTATAATCTTTTTGCCGGACGCTTTTTCAAAAATCTCTCCTATATTTCGTAAGCCGTCGTCCAAAAGCTTTACATCGTTCTTCGAGGCTCCCTTTTGCGGAGAAAAAACATAAGCCGCTCCGTTTTCTCCGCACAGAGGATTTGTAACGTCACACGCAAGAGTGAACTTTATATCCTTGAATCTTTCAAAATTCTCGGTTCGCCGTATTTTCTTAACTCGTATCATATTTTGACCGTCGGGCAAAACCTCGACGCCGTCCTCCGAAAAGAACCGCATACCGAGGGCATACAAAATGCCCGTCCCCGCATCCGTGGTAGCACTGCCGCCGAGTCCGAGAATTATATGTTTTGCCCCATGCTCCGCAGCGTCGCAAATCAGTTCTCCGCTTCCCAATGACGACGCCTTCACGGCGTCGCGTTCGCTGCTCTTGAGAAGCGTCAGCCCGCTTGCCGAGGCTACATCGATTACAGCGGTACCGTCGGGCAAAACGGTGTATTCCGCCGTGATTTCACGAAGCAGAGGGTCGTGCACCGCCGCTTTTCGAAGCTGCCCTCCGAGTATATCGTAAAAACAGCGAGAGGTCCCCTCTCCGCCGTCGGCAAACGGCAGAGAAAGCACCTCAAAATTTTTGTTACACCGAAGAAGTCCGTCTTTAACCGCGGCGCAAGCATCCTCTGACGTAAGACTCCCTTTAAAAGAGTCGCAAACAACAGCTATCTTCATAATCAGAACACCATATATCCGAATATTTCCTTGAGCGTATCGAGCGGCGACTGACCATCGGCAATCTTTACCGCGATGTGCTTTTTGCCGTAATCCATTATAGACACTCTGCCGCGCATCATGGAGGACAGGTTCAAAACCGTATTTGTATCTATATCGTTCACATAAAGGATAACGGAATTGCCCTTTTGCCCTATTTCGTATATACCCTTTGCGGCGGCGGTATTACGAAGAAGCGAAACATCGATAAGACCCTGAACCGACTGCGGAATTTCACCGAATCGGTCGCGGAGCTCATCCTTAACGTCCTCTGCATCTTCGGTATTTTTAATGTCCGCAATTCTGCGATAAACCGCAAGCCTCTGAGGAATGCTCTTGATGTAATTATCGGGAATGTGAGCGTCTATCTGCATATCTATGAGACACTCCTTCTTACGCGAAATCGGCTTTTCGCCCTTTTCCTCCTCCACGGCTTCACCGAGAAGCTGCAAGTACATATCGTAGCCTACCGCCTCCATATGGCCATGCTGCTGCGCACCGAGGACGTTGCCCGCTCCGCGGATTTCAAGGTCACGCATGGCAATCTTAAAGCCGGAGCCGAATTCGGTATATTCCCTTATTGCCGAAAGTCGTCTATTCGCTATTTCCGACAATTCCTTGCCACGCTTAAACGTGAAATATGCCGACGCTCTGCGTGTGCTTCTGCCGACTCTTCCGCGTATCTGATGAAGCTGGGCGAGTCCGAGCCTGTCGGCGTCCTCGATAATCAGCGTATTGCAATTCGGAACATCGACGCCCGTCTCAATAATGGTGGTGCAAACGAGTATGTCTATGTCGCCCTCAAGCAAGTCACGCCAGATTTCAGACAGCTCATCCTCGCCCATTCGGCCGTGCGCCACGGCTATACGAGCCGACGGCATCATTTCCTTTATCTTAGCCGCCGTGCTTTCGATTGATTCGACACGGTTGTGGAGATAATATACCTGACCGCCTCTGCGAAGTTCCTTCTCCATGGCCTCGCAGAGGATTCCCATATCATGCTCTATAACATATGTCTGAACGGGGTATCTGTCCTGCGGAGCCTCCTCTATTACGGACATATCGCGTATGCCGGTCATAGCCATATTAAGCGTTCTCGGGATAGGCGTCGCCGACAAGGTCAAAACGTCAACAGTTGGGAACAGCTCCTTGAGCTTCTCCTTTTGAGCCACGCCGAAGCGCTGCTCCTCATCGACTATTAAAAGGCCGAGGTCCTTAAATTTTACATCTTTTGAAACAAGACGGTGCGTGCCTACGATTATGTCAAGCGAGCCGCGCTTCAAATTTTTAAGTATTTTCTCCTGCTCCTTAGGAGTTCTGAAGCGTGACAGCATCTCTATCTCGACAGGGAAACCGTCAAATCTTTTAAGTATGGTACGGTAATGCTGATACGCGAGAATTGTTGTGGGAACAAGTATTGCGCATTGCTTACCGTCTGCCGCGCATTTAAAAGCCGCACGAAGCGCGACCTCGGTTTTTCCGAAGCCGACGTCGCCGCAGAGAAGTCTGTCCATGGGATAAGGCTTTTCCATATCGCCCTTTATTTCATCGATTGCTCTGAGCTGATCGGACGTCTCGTCATATTCAAACCGCCGTTCGAAATCGCTCTGCATATCTATATCCGGAGAAAATGCATAGCCGGGGCTGTTTTGCCTTTTTGAATACAGGGCTATGAGCTGATCCGCCATATCCTTGACTGCGGCACGAACCTTATTTCTCGTTTTTTCCCAGTCCTTGCCGCCGATTTTATTCAGCTTTACTGTTCTGCCGTCGTCCTCGTGAGGGCCTATATATTTTGAGACAAGGTCAAGCTGCGTTACCGGGACATACAGAACGTCGCCCTTTGCATACTTGATTTTGATATAATCCTTGGTTATTTTGCCGACCTCAAGCTTATTGATGCCGTCAAACACGCCTATACCGTGGAGCGAATGAACAACGTAGTCGCCCTTTTTAAGCTCATCAAGCGAGTGGAGGCTCTGTCCCTTTTTAAACCCGCTCCTGCTTTTTCTTTTTTTGGACGCAACGGCGTTTCTGCCATAGGTAAAGGCATAAAATTTTTCGTGCGGATAGCCGAAGCCGCCCGAGAGAGCACCGGGCAAAACCGAAACTCTGCCACGCGGAAATTCGGCAGGCTCGAGCGGAAAATAAAGTGCCGGAACATCCTCGTTTTCGAGATCCTCAGCAAGGTTTTTTGCAGCCTTTTCCGTTCCTCCCATTACTACAACCGTCGAGTCCTTTTGAACAAGCGGAGACAAATCGTCCAAGAGTATGTCGAGCTTTCCGTTCCATACGGGAAGTGTTGACGCCGTAAACGTTACAAGGTCGCGTACCGGTACGTCAAACGAACCGCGCGCAAAATCGTCGAGAAAAACAGTATCCTTTTTTTCATATTCGCGTGTAAGCTCCGGGAAGGTCATCGTAAACTCGTCAAGTCCGCGGCAAAGCTCGCCGTCCTCAAGGAGATATTTGATATCCTCGTTTTGGAGCTTTATTGCGGTGTTTGCCTTTTCCTTGACTCCGGCACTCTCGCAAACAATAAGCAAAAGCGAATCGGCATAGCTTAAAATTGTCGCATTCTCTTCGTAAGCGAGCGGAAGATACTTATCGGCAGAGCTTAAGCTCACGCCGTTTTTGAGCCTGTCTATATCCTTTTGCAGCATTTCGCGAGCCTTTTTGGCTCCCTTACCCTTTACGGTATCATAAAATGCGGTAATCTTTTTCATTAAGTCGTCGCCGCCCGAAAAGACTATCTCGGTTGACGGCATAAGAGTCAGCTTATCAACATTGTCGGTTCTTCGCTGAGACATTATGTCGAAATGAGCCATGGTGTCAACGGTATCGCCCCAAAACTCGATTCTGACGGGATTTTGGTCGTCTGGCGAAAACAGGTCGAGTATTCCGCCGCGCACGGAAAACTGACCTACTCCCTCCACCATATCGGCTCTCGTATAGCCTGCGGAAAGAAGCACACTCGTTATGTCGCCGAGCTTAATATCCTCGCCTCGCCTTATCGTAAGCGAATGTTTTTTTAAGTCCTCGGGCGGAATAGTCCTCTGAACCGCCGCCTCTGCGGAGCAAACCACTATATCGGCGGTGCCGTTTAAAATATTTGTGAGCGCATTTATACGGCGCTGTTCATATTCATGGGAACGATTTTCCGCCGAGGTAAACGAAAAATCCCTCGCCGGATACAGAAACGAATTCTTACCGAAAACACGCAAGTCCTCGCAAAGCTTCGTCGCAGCCGCTTCGTCGGGCATAATGACAAGAGCCCTGCGATCTAAATTACCGCAGAGCGAATTTATAATATGAGCCTTATGGATTCCCGAAACGCCGAGAACTCCGACAGGCAGATTTTTGCTTTTTACCGCCTTTTCGAGTGTCTTATATTCGGGCGAGGTCTTTAAGACCTCAGCAAATGCTGACATATTAAATTAAAGCTCCTTCAGGAATTATATTTATTCATGGCTTCGTCTGTTTTGCCGTCCAGAATAAGCTCCACCGCACAGCAGGCATTATCAAGTGCCTTTTTAAGCTCCGGTGCCTCGTCCTTTTTGTACTCGGAGAGAACCCATGCGGCAAGGTCGTAATCGGGATGAGGCTTTTTGCCGCAGCCGATTTTGACTCTCGGAAAATTTTGACTGCCTATACAGGATATTATGCTCTTTATACCGTTATGACCGCCGTCTGAGCCCTTGCGGCGTATTCTCAGTCTGCCTACGTCAAGCGATATATCGTCAAAAATCACAATGATTTTTTCCGGAGGTATCTTATAAAAATCTGCCGCAGCCTTTACGGCCTCTCCGCTTAAATTCATATAGGTCTGCGGCTTCATTACAATGCAGCGGTGCGAGTTTATAACCGTATCGGCTATAACCGCCTTGAACTTGAGTTTATTTATTTTAAAACCGTGCTTTTCGGCAAGAAAGTCAACGCACAAAAACCCCGAATTATGACGTGTCAGGGTATATTTTTTCTCGGGGTTACCAAGTCCTGCCACTAAAAATTCGGGTGCGCCGACAGCTTCCGTTTTTTTGAATCTGCCTAACATTATTGTGTTTACCTGTCCTTATTTATCTTTTAGGCACCAGCCTATCTTATTAACCTGACGTGCTCTTGCTATACCGAGCGAATCGCCGGGAACGTCCTCTGTTATCGTGGAGCCTGCCGCGGTATATGCGCCGTCACCGACCGTCACGGGAGCTACAAGATTTGTGTTGCAGCCTATAAACGCATCGTCGCCTATGGTGGTTCTGAATTTCGCCTTGCCTGTATAGTTGACCGTTACCGTTCCGCAGCCGAAGTTTACCCTCTTGCCCACGTCGCTGTCGCCGACATACGTAAGGTGCGAAACCTTTGTGCCGGTATCTATATTGGAATTTTTCACCTCGACGAAGTTGCCGAGATGCACCTTTTCGCCTATCACCGAATTGGGTCTTATATGAACAAACGGGCCTATATTTACGCCGCTCATTATCCTTGCGTCAAAGCTTTGAACGCTGTTTAAATACGCATCATCGCCGACAGTTGTATTGTGAAGAAGCGTATTGGGCCCTACGGTGCAGTTTTTGCCTATCGTTACGTTTCCGCGTAAAATCGTGCCGGGCAAAATAAGCGTACCCTCGCCGATTTTTACGTTCGGGGAAATCATAACTCCGTCAAAGCACGGGATATTCACACCGCAGTCAAGCTGATGCTCTATCTCTCTTAAGCGAACAGTCTCGCTGATTTCGTGAAGTGAGCACATATCATAGACGGCACTCGTTTCGCATCTGCAATCGGTTTGGAACCGTGTTTTTTTATCACAGGCGCGAAAAAGCTCCTCGGCTGAGCGCGATGCGCCGTTTTTAATGAGTGTCATGAGTTTTTTTGAAGAGAACACATACGCTCCGGTCACGTCCTCACCATTAGGCTGTCTTGAAAAGACGGCGGCCGCCTCATTTCCCTCGTTCACGCAAAGAGAAAGCGCGTTTTTAAGAGAGCTGCCGCTCATAAGCGGTACATTTCCATAGAGAACATATACATAGTCAAATTCGTCTGCAAAGCCGTCGGCTGCAAGCAGAAAATCGCTGTCATTTTCGGCATTCGGCGATACAAACACCCGGCTGTCGCCCTTTATCGCTTCAACACCGGAGTTATCACTTTCAATTATAATTGCCGTTTTTTCCGCATCGGCCTTTTCGGCATACGACTTCACATACGAAATGAGCGGCAAAGACAAAGCCTCACACATATAAATGGGTTTTTCGCGTTTTTTATTATCTGCGGCTATAATCAGCGCGCCTGTTTTAAGAGCCATAAGAGCACTCTCCCAATATATTTGTATTCTGCCGCCGTATCTGCCCGATACCTTTGCAGCAACAATATTATTGTATCACAAAATGTCTTTTCTTACAATAAAAACATCCGCCTCATTGCACATAACAAATCAACACTCCGGCCCGACTTGTTAGTTTTTACCAATATAAGCAGTTTAATTTTGTAACGTTTTTTTCGAAAAAAGCTCTTTTCTTTTTTTATTTTCTCTGATATATTATACACAGGAAGGATCCTAAAACCAATTTAAAAAAAGGAGAGATAATCCATGGATTTCAGTTCTATCTTTGAAACAATCAAGGGCTTCTTCGAGGCTAACGTGCTTCCGACTCTTAAGCCTATCATCGACGCTATAATGGATCTCATCGGCGGCATCATCGGCGGCAAATAATCAAGCCAATCGACAAGCGGTGTAATTTCGGTTACACCGCTTGATTTTTTATAAGGATTTGTTATGAAGCATTTTAGAATCTCATTATGTATATTGCTGATGCTCGCGTGTCTTTGCTCCTGCGGCAAAAAAAAGCAGGAGGATTATACCACACCTGCCGTCTCATATCCCGAAACAACCGTTCCCATCGAAACGACGACAAAAAAGGTTGAAAAAACCACGGCCGAATCCACAAAACCTCAAAGCACGGCTCCCGCCGCAGTCAGCACGGAAACAACGGAATACGAAGCACAATACGGCGATTCGCAGCTTGACTTCGATACGGACAACAAATTTGTTGACGCCGTAGTCGCGAAATACGGAATTGACCGCGAAGGTCTTATAACCGCATATTCGGTAAAGGGCAGAGACAGTAACTACGTCTGGCAATTTAACGGCAGCCGAGACGAAAACGGCAAGCTCATAAGAAACGCCGACACGCTTAAATACGTTTATTACGTAAACGCCGATTGCTCCAAGGTAAGCCGTACCGGCGGCTATACGGGAAATGACGGTTGTTCCTTAAAGGACGGACTGACGGTATTTTTACTTACACAAAAGGTTCTGATACCTAATTTGCAGGAGCAAATAGACCAAAACTCATAATCACAATATAAAAATATGTCGGACTGTAAAAAGCACGTTTTTACAGTCCGATTTTTTGTACGTATTTCAAAAAACTCTGACGGAGATTTTAAGACGCTGTTTTTTTGTCTCTCCGATTTTGCCGTAAAACACAAACCGTCCCTTGTGCCGCACCGATATTATCTCGTCCTCTTTCGGTATATATGATGAATTGACGGTCATTTTGCCGTTTACAAATATAAGCTTTTGCATAAAAAGCCGCTGTGACTCGCTGCGCGATATTTTATAAACCGCGGCAACCATCGCGTCAAGCCGCAGAGACGGCACCGTAACCGTCCGCTCCTCCGGCAAGGCTCCGACAGAGTCCGGAGGAGATAAGGTCATCTCACATCGCACCGTGGTGTGCTTGACCCTATCAAGATTGTCGAGCACAAAGCGTGCAACCTTTTTTTCGCAAAAAACGTATCCGCAATTATCATCCGTGAGAATATCGCCTATTGTCTCTCTCTTGATGCCGAGCCCCATAAGCGTACCGAGAAAATCACGGTGAGTGAGCTCGTCGGCAAACTTTTTTGCCACCGGTGAAATTTTCACCCACACAAAATCGCATTCGGCTGATTTTTCCTCCTCACTCTTTTCGCCGAAAAGAGCCGCACGACGCTCGGCAAGTGGGTAGCCGCCGTAAAGATACACCCTCGAAAACAGCTGTGCAGATGCTAAAGTGCTTTGCTCGTCCAGCGTTAAAAAATCGGAGCTTACGGTTCTTCGCTGCTCGACGGCGCGCAGCGACAGCTCCGCGAAGCGCTTCTTCAGTTTGTTTTCGTCATTGTCCAAAATCCGAACGCCTCCTTTAAATCGATAATATAATATCAAAACACAAGTCGCGTGTAAAGTACCGTTAAAAAAGGGACGAGCCGCCGTTACGGCGACTCGTCCCTTAAGCGAGGAAACCAAAATTTCGTTATTGTTGAGTAATAATGCGTCAGATAAGCGAACGATAGAGTTCTGCGATCTCTTCAACACTTGTGTCGCGGGGGTTACCGGGACGGCAGGCATCCGCATACGCAGACTCCGAGAGGAACTGTATATCCTCTTCTTTAACGATTTCTTTAAGGTCTGCGGGAATACCTACATCGGAAGCAAGGCGTTTTACTGCATCAACAGCAGCCTTTCTGTACTCATCCTGAGTCATATCGTCCGTACCCTTTACGCCCATAGCCTTTGCTATATCTCTGTATTTTTCACCGGTAGCCGGAGCGTTATATTCCATAACAGTCGGAAGAATAATTGCATTTGCAACACCGTGAGGTGTGTCGTAAAGCGCGCCGAGCGGATGAGCCATAGAGTGAACTATGCCGAGGCCGACATTTGAGAAGCCCATTCCGGCTATGTACTGACCGAGAGCCATTTCCTCTCTGCCCTCTGGGGTGTTTTCAACAGCACCTCGAAGAGCGTGAGAAATTATTTCGATTGCCTTCAAATGGAACATATCGGAAAGCTCCCAAGCGCCCTTTGTGATGTAGCCCTCAATAGCGTGTGTAAGAGCGTCCATACCGGTTGCGGCAGTAAGCCCCTTTGGCATACTCGACATCATATCCGGGTCAACAAAAGCAACTACCGGAATATCGTGAACATCGACGCACACCATTTTTCTGTTTTTCTCGGCGTCGGTTATAACATAGTTTATGGTAACCTCAGCGGCTGTGCCTGCGGTTGTGGGAACGGCAAAAATCGGAACAGCCTTATTCTTTGTGGGAGCCACTCCCTCAAGGCTTCTGATATCTGAAAATTCGGGATTCGCAACAACTATGCCAATCGCCTTAGAGGTATCCATTGAGGAGCCGCCGCCGATTGCGATAAGATAATCGGCGCCTGAAGTCTTAAATGCCTCAACGCCGTGCTGACAGTTTTCTATTGTGGGATTAGCCTTGATGTCAGAGTATATCTCATAGTCAAGTCCGGCTTTATCAAGAACATCCGTAACCTTTTTGGTAACTCCGAATTTAAGAAGATCGGGGTCCGAGCAAATAAAAGCCTTTTTAAAGCCTCTGCCCTTTGCCTCGTCGGCAATGCTCTCTATTGCGCCCTTGCCGTGATAAGAAGTCTCGTTAAGAACAAATCTGTTAGCCATAACTTATTCCTCCGTATTTAATAAAATAAATTTAACGGCAACGTGGGTAAACGTTTAACCATCTACGTTAAAATTTTAACAACCGTTTTTTGAAAAATCAATAGGCAATACTCACAAATAATCAAAAAAATTTTTGACACTTAAAAGACCTGCCCTCGCCGCAAAGCGAAAACAGGTCTTGGAATCATAAAACCATATAAGACTTACGAGCCGGAAACTATCCAGCCTATGCCGTATGTCACGGTGGTCATTATGAGCCCGGCTATAAGTACGCCGAGGGCGATTATCGGAAATGCCTTTTTAGGCGGTATTTCCAAAAGCGACGCCATAAGCGCGCCCGTCCAGCCGCCGGTTCCGGGAAGCGGAATCGCAACGAACAGCAAAAGCCCCCACTGCTTACCGCGGTTTATTTTATCTCGATTCTTTTCGGCTTTTGCTTCAAAGTGCTTTATTATTTTGTCAAAGCCCTTTATCTTTCTCAGCCACTCGAATATCTTTTTGATGAACAAAAGGATAAACGGTATCGGCACAAGATTCCCGAGATACGAGATGATGAATGCCTGAAGCATATTCATATTGAGCAGTCTTGCGGCTATCATACCGCCGCGGTTCTCAAGAATCGGGAACAGCGAAATTATAAACACCGTAAGCCATGACGGTATGGTATCTCCGAACAGATGCACCATTTTTTCCGCGAGATTTTCTGTCGCGGACAGCGTCATAAAGTACTGCGAAAATGTAGATAGCATATAATTCTCCTTATAATCAGATAGAGTGCTCCGTCAAATAAGCCTTTGCTTTTTTGAGAATAGCCTTGTCGTTTTCATAATTAAGGGTCTTATAAGCATTATCATAGCTTAACCAAATGTAGTCCTCAATTTCCTCCGGCTGAATAACGGTTCTTGTGTCTTTTGTGGAGGCGATATAAATTATAACCGTTTTTTCTATTCTGCCCTGAATCGTATACTCCGAACGGCTCTTAAATTCCGGAAGAATGGCTATATGAAGCCCGGTTTCCTCAAGGACCTCGCGTCTTGCGGTATCCTCGTTGCTCTCGCCCTCTTCGACATGGCCTTTGGGGAAGCCCCAATTTGCGCTGCGCTTGTTTTTGATAAGCAAAAATCTTCTTTCGCCCGCTATTTCCCGGTAAACTATCGCGCCGCAGCTGCGCTCATAAAGACAATCTATCGAATAGGAGCCTTTTTTGTACATAAACGCAAGCGCGTCACGCACATCATTTACTATAAATCTTTTACTCTTTGGCGACACAACAATAATTACGCCTTTTGTCTTAGGTATTTTAACGGTGGCTATTACCCTGCCGTCAAAATTTCTTACGGGGTGATTTATGCCCATAATAAAGGCGCCCTTTACGGGAGAGTGCGGCTCAAGTCCGCTTTCGACGGTACCGTAATTAAGGCGGTACTGCGTCTTGCTGTTGCCGTCAAAGAATCCTATGGGTCTTGTGACCCTCACTTTGACAAACCTTCCCAGCATCGTGGTTCTCCTTAGAAAAATCTGAAAATATTATACAGGTTTTTTTCGCTCGTTTCAAGACAAATTTAAACATTAAGCCTCAAATCACGCCTCAATGTTTAAATTGACATTAAAATTACTGTTTTTGTAATAAAATTTTAATCAAAAGGGATTGTGAAAAGCAGTAATTTACGATAAAATATACTCATTATATTAAGCTGTTGTGTGAAAGGGAGTCAATTATGGCAGATGACAAGAAATTCGGCAATAACGATTTTGAGGATATTTACAGTTCTTCCGAAAAGAACGGTTACGAGGATATATACAGCGACAGCGAGGAGGAGGGACGTGCAGTCTCTTCCGACAAGAAGGGTGATGACGATTTCGAGGACTTCTTCACGGGGAGAGACGACAAATCAGATAACGAAGATTCCGAAAACGAGGCTCCCGTTCCGCGCCACAGAGAGATAAACACAAGCCCGGAGGTCAAACCTTACAGCTACAACTATAACAGAGCTGCAAATTCAAGAGCCAAAAAGGTTTCAGACGAGCACGGCTTTACCGATATTTCAAGCGGCAAGCAGCCGAGAGAAAAAAAGCCTCACCGACACAGCGCAGGCAAGATAATCGGTATAGTCATATTGATTTTACTGGTGCTCTGCGCCGCCTTTGCCGCAGTTACATACCATCAGGCAAAGAAGCTGCTCGGCGAGGTCAACTACTCTCCGCTTCAGGAGAACGAATACATAGATTCTTCAAAGCTCGCACATTCGGATTCGGTACGCAACATTCTCCTGATAGGCGTTGACGCGCGCGAGGGGGAAAGCTCAGACAGCACAAGGTCCGACACCATGATGATTCTTTCCATTGACGAAAAGAACAAGCAGTTAAAGCTCACCTCCATTCTTCGCGACACATATGTTGAAATTCCGGGCTGGAAGTGGAACAAGATAAACGCGGCGCAGAGCCACGGCGGCAGGCAGCTGCTTGTAGACACAATAGAATACAATTTCAAAGTGGATATAGATAACTATATGCTTGTGAACTTTGATATGTTTACCACTATAATCGACGAGCTCGGCGGCGTAGATGTTGAAGTAACCGAAAAAGAGGCAAACTACATAAACGCGCGTTACAATATGACTCAGGCCGAAAAAGACGCTTTCCCCGGAGCCACAAACGCCGGTGTAAATCACTTCAGCGGTATGCAGGCTCTTTGGTACAGCCGTATGCGCTATCTCGACAGCGACTTCTACCGCACACAGCGTCAGCGCAAGGTCATTTCGGCAATTATAGATAAGGCAAAATCAAATCCGACGGCACTCTATTCGATAGCCGAAAAGGTTATGCCGATGATTGAAACGGATCTTACCACGGACGAGCTTGTAAATCTCGCAAAGGGCTCCGTAAAATATATGAAATACGATCTTGCTCAGATGCAGGTTCCGATTGACGGAAGCTGGAAGAGCGTTAAAAAATCAGCCGGCAACGTGCTCTCGATAGATATGGATAAAAACGTTTCGGCAATGCGCACATTCATATACGAAAAGGCGGACACCTCAAATAACGAGACTACAACGGAGAATTCCAAAAAGAAATAATTTTTCAGGAGATACAATATGAAAAAAGCTGAATTATCACTTGCCGGCGAATTTAAAGTAGGCAAGGTTGACGACAGAATCTTTGGCTCGTTCATAGAACACCTCGGCAGAGCCGTTTACGGCGGAATATATGAGCCAAATCACCCCTGTGCCGACGAAGACGGGTTCAGAAAAGACGTTATCGACGAGGTTAAAAAGCTTCGCGTACCGATAGTGCGCTACCCCGGCGGAAACTTTGTTTCCGGATACAGGTGGGAGGACGGTGTGGGTCCCATAAGCGAAAGGCCGAAAAGGCTTGAGCTCGCCTGGGGCGTTACGGAGCCCAATCTCTTCGGCACGGATGAATTTATGAAGTGGTGCAAAAAGGCGGACACAGCTTGTATGATGGCCGTAAACCTCGGTCTGCGCGGAGTCGACGACGCAAGAAATCTTGTTGAATACTGCAATCACCCGTCCGGCTCATATTACAGCGATATGCGACGTAAAAACGGTGCCGAAAGCCCTTACGGTATAAAGCTGTGGTGCCTCGGGAACGAGATGGACGGCGGTTGGCAGCTCGGCCACAAGGAAGCGAAGGAATATGCTTTTTTGGCGGATCAGGCATCAAAGGCAATGAAACTCACGGACGACTCAATCGAAACCGTAATTTGCGGCAGCTCCAACGACCATATGAAAACCTTCGGCAAGTGGGAGGATACCTGCCTCGACATAGCCTACGACAGCGTGGATTACATATCGCTTCATCAATACTACGACAACAAGCTCGGCGACACGCAGAGCTTCCTCGCTAAGAGCATGGCTATGGACGAATTCATAAAAACGGTAATTTGTATATGCGATTCCGTAAAGGGCAGAAAGCATTCAAAGCACACCGTCAATCTCTCCTTTGACGAGTGGAACGTTTGGTTCCACTCAAACGGCGACGAGGTAGAGAAGTGGAGCACCGCTCCGCACCAGCTTGAAGACGTATACACCTTTGAGGACGCACTTTTGGTCGGGCTTATGCTGATAACTCTGTTAAAGCATGCCGACAGGGTTAAGGTCGCGTGTCTTGCACAGCTTGTAAACGTCATAGCCCCCATTATGACGGAAAACGGCGGCGGAATTTTTGAGCAGACTATATTCTATCCGTTTATGCACGCGTCAAATTACGGCAGAGGAACCGTTTTACTCTCAAACACAGTGTGCGGCAAGCACGACACAAGAGAGTTTACCGATGTTCCGGACGTGGACTCCGTGGCGGTTTTAAGTGACGACGGCAACGCTCTTACCGTATTTGCGGTAAACAGAGACCCGAACGAAAGCTATGATATGTGCATAAAGCTTTTAGATCTTGAAGACTTTTCCGGCAAGGAGCATATTGAAATGTGCGGCTTTGACAAAAACGCTGTCAACGGATTCGACAAAATAAACGTCTTCCCCGTAAGCGGAGAAATCCCCACGGTTGACGGCAAAACGGCACATGCCGTTTTAAAGCCGTTTTCATGGAATGTTATAAGATTTTATAAAAACAAATAATAAAGAAGGATTGAGAATTATGGCAAAATGTCCCAAGTGCGGAGCAAAGCTTCATTGGTACGACTTCCGTGCCGAATGTAAGCACTGCGGAGTTAATATTCCCAACTACAAATGGGAAGAGAGGCTTGAAAATGACGCCGATACGGCCGAGACATCATTCGCAAAGCTGCATTACAAAATGAGTAACTTCAAATACGGCACGGTAGGCTCTCCGCTTATGATAGTGCGCCTTGTTTTTACTCTTTTGCCGCTTGTGGCTTTTGTTGTGCCGCTTGTAAAAATCACACTCTGCTTCCCGTTTTTCGAAAAAACGGAGAGTGTTTCATTTCTCACGTTTATACTTAACTATTTGACCAAATATGATATAAAGGCTTCGCTCTCGCTGATACACGGCGAGGCACTCGGCGGTGTTTTTGGAAAAATGTTTCTCGGCGTGGGATTTGCGTTTTTGGCCGCCGCGCTCGGAGTTGTAAATTTCTTCGTTGTGCTTATAGCGTCAATGTCACTCAGCAGCAAAGCCGACACGGTATTAAATATCCTCAGCACCGTTTTTTGGAGTCTTTCGGCATACTTTGTTTACGCCTTTTTAAATGCCGCGGCCGAAACAAGCGTAAACATAATCACAGGCTCGGTATCCCCGTTCTTTGCGGTAGGAATAGCGTTGTTCCTCGCAAATGTCATAATCAATATTGCGGTGTCCAAAAAATTCAAAAACAAAAAAGCCACAGATCCGTCTATGGAGGAAGCCATAGAGAAAGAGCTTTGTGAGCTCCGTGAAAAAGACAGCGAGCCGGTAGCCGAATAAAGTCTTAAAACCTTGTCCCCCTCATACATTTAGTATGAGGGGGTGTTTTTTTGAAATATATAATTTTGACTAAGAGAGGGCTTACGGCGATAACCGCTGTCACATTATCCGCGCTGCTTATCGTATTCGGAATCTGCGGCAGAAAAAGCGCACTCAGCTCTGCCGCTGCCGAGGAGGGCAAACGGCTTCTGCCCATCTACTGCGTTGAGACGGGCGAAAAAAAAATTGCAGTCACCTTTGACGCTGCTTGGGGAGCCGACGACACGGAAAGGCTCATAGAAATTTTAAAAAATCACAATGCCAAGGCTACGTTTTTCGTCGTCGGGGAATGGGCGGAAAAATATCCCGACAGCGTAAAGGCGTTTTATGCCTCCGGACACGAGATAGGAAATCACTCTGCATCGCACAATATGTATTCGAGTCTTACGGAGAGCGAAATCATAAAAGACATAACACTCTGTAACGAAGCGGTAAAAAAAGCCATAGGAGTTACACCCGTTCTTTTGCGCGCTCCGTCGGGGGATTATACAAATGACACGATAACCGCGGCGACAAAGCTCAATATGAAAACAATACAATGGTCCGTCGATTCGCTTGACTGGAAGGGACTTGACACCGATGAAATAGTAAAGCGCGTAACGGATAAGACCGAGTGCGGTTCAATTATACTCTTTCACAACGATATAAAAAACACGCCCGACGCGCTCGACCGAATTCTCACGGAGCTTGAGAAAAAAGGCTATTCGTTTGTTACGGTAAGCGAGCTTATATACGACGGCGATTACAAAATAGATTCCGCCGGCAAGCAAATCAAAAATGCCGCCGCGAATTGAACGCTCCGCCGTATAAAAAATTCGATTGGAAATTTTATCCGAAAAATACGTTTTTACTTGTCTCTTTACCGTATAAAGAATTTATAACTGCGCAAAATATAATATCATCTTACGGGAGGTGACATTATGGAAAATAAGGGTGTAAAATGCGATGTATGCGAATGCGTACACAACACCGCCGGCTGCGGCTGCGACAGAAGCGTTATCGAGGTAACTCATGACTGCTCATGCACAAATCAGCAGATTCAGGACCCGCATTTCTGCAAAAGCTACGAAAAGAAATAAGCACGCGAATTAAAGAAAAAAGGAGCCGTAAGGCTCCCTGCTGGTAAGACAGTAAAATTCAAATTTCTTGGAATAGGCATGATTTCGGTCATGCCTGTTCCGCTTTTAGCAGCTCATCCACGGGAATATAGCCCACAAGGTCGTACTCGATATGTACCTTCTTCTGCCTGCGCTTGCCGCTGGACTTGTCCGGTGCATCTACATAGACTGCCTTGACAAGCTCTCTGAGGGCATAAGGGGTCAGCTCCGTGACGGTGCTGTTCCTCTTTACCCGCTGAACAAACTGCTCTATATTCTCTACCTGTTGTTCCTGTTCATGGATTTGCTGTTGCAGACCCTTGACCTCGGCTTTGAGGTCTTTCTGTTCCTCGGTGTAGTTCTTGCTCATCATGGC
>ENA-UERK01000061-UERK01000061.1-human-gut-metagenome-genome-assembly--contig:-NODE-61-length-90255-cov-22.213178_pt1 | contig 90255 bp, 71 predicted proteins | sample MGYA00242957_ERZ507957 | MGnify/ENA primary metagenome ERZ507957 (study PRJEB26167, sample SAMN06115538) | human gut metagenome | host: Homo sapiens | place: China:Heilongjiang | collected 2015-11-06...
GTTCAAGTGCTTTCAATCTTGCATCCGCACGTTTGTCCTTTGTCTCTCTGCGTGCTGCCTTTATTGCGGCCATTTCCGCATTGCTGAATTTATAGTTCGATGCCATTATTCATCACCCAGATACAGTATAGCATATCTGGTAAGATGATTAAAGTGTTTTACTAGATTTTAGTATAAAACGCTCTGTCTGGTAGACAGAGCCGTAGATCTGATGCGAACAAAGCATAAAAACGGCGAAGAATTTTACTGGCTGCTCTACTATGCCTATCTCCCCGCAGGAGCTGTAAAACGTTGAGGAGATCATTGACCAGCTTCGCCCGTATATCCGTGACATCAACCCCAGAACATATTACCGGAAGCGGAAGGAGGCTGTCGAGGTACTCAGCTCGGTGCTGTGGGGATATACCTCGCAGGATAGCGCTGGGATCGTGAGGGAGTTTATGATGTAAATTGAACATTTGTGGGCAAGGCGTTCAGAAATGCGCCTTACCCGCAAATTATTATTATTCTAATTTTGCACAGTACGCTCACTTACGGCCAGTATGAAATCTGCCATAGTCATTGCAGAATTCACAAATAGACGTGCGTGATAATCGTTAATGCTAATTCTTTTTCCTCCAACGCCATGTGCGTCACTGCCTTTATTTCGCATTTCTGCTAATTCCCCGCTATGCCGAAAAGTGTTTCTTTGCGGCATTTGTTATCTCGTCATATGTCACCAATCTCATAATTCCAACTTCAATATCTTTAATATCAATGTTATGAGACTTCAGAAGCAGTTCAAAGGAACATCCACTTTTTATGTTGGAATCTTCATCAAGAATTAACTCAGGTAATTGTGGTTCAGCGTCCACATAACCATCGCATTCTCCGTTTAGGTAATGGGGGCAATTATTTGTTCCCATATAGCTGAAACCACACATTAGTTTAAAGGAATCACGACAGTAGCGCGAGGGATATCCACATATCTGTTGTGCCAAATCTTGCATGTGATTCTCAACCACTAATTCTTCAGAACGGACATGATCTGAGTTATAGCTAATCCCATCATCCATAATTGTGAAGTATGGCTCGAATCGATTAAACTCCACTGAGAAAAAGTCATCCTCATTGCACATTGGATATGAAAGCATCCAAGGATGCTTTTTCTTATACCTAATTGCAGCTTTCATTTCTTCTGCCATTGTAAGGTCTGACATTTCAGCGTATTCTTCTGCAGCTACCCAGGCTTCGTCTAATGTTTCAAACTCACAAGCAAGAAGAACCGTATTAGCGTAATCGAAGAATGTTTTATTGTCGTTATAATCAATAGTCGGAAGATTTTCTATGGTTTTAAGTTTTTCTACCAGCTTTATGAAGCGCCAGTTAGGAGCATATTTCTGAAAATTTTCTATAGAAGAAGGCAAAGGGATGTGAGCTGTTGCAAGAGCAAGTTCACAGACAATGGGAAATTCAACCAACCGTTCCGGTCCAAGTGTTTCAATAAAATAATATAGTGCGGAATAGTATTCTGGATTTAATTTGTTCGGATTGATTAACTCATCCAATGTTCTTCCAGTAATTATTTCACCCAACATTGCTTCTTCGAATTTTGCAAAACTTTCGAGTATGTCAATCCCACGCATACGGTGTTCTTGACCGTATATCATTATTATTGGGCAGCAAGTTTCATATGTTAGTCCGGCAAATAAAGACATATTGCCACATGATGTACCACCCCGCTCTACGATTTTGTAGATGTCATTCTTTAAATCGCAAAGCCAGATATTACATGCCAGTTTTACACTTTCTGGTGTGTCATTGAGCAAATACTCTTTAATTGGCAATCTCCTTGGTTGATTTAACATAAGCGATAGATTCGCCCATGCTTCAAATATATCTGTTGTGGATGTGCGGTATGAAGCCCACTTTAAATGGCCATAAGGCGTAAATACAACCTGTAAATAATGGAATCGTTCATGAAACCAGACCAGAAAGTTTTCAGGTGTTAACAAATCGGATCTTTCCATGAACAATCGTGACCCGAGGTTTTCAGGGGTAAATTGACCTAGTAAAGCAGACAAGGCTTCTGCAGACAATTTTTCGTTCATATATAATTCTCCTTAAATCAGAATGAGTTTTTCTCAAAAATAATTCTATCATTTTCTCAAGAGAAAACAATAACAGGTAACACATTGTCGAAGAGACACTGCGTTTTCTTTATACAACAATAGCCCCGACTCAGGATCAACCTGAGCCGGGGCTGCTGTACATATAGGGGGGTTACAACTCAAATCTCAAAACCCTCTTGCGTCGAGCTGGAGGGTATAGTGCGGGTCGTAGGCCTTTTCCTCGTCGGTGAACTTGTGGAGCGTGTTGATCGTCTTGCCGTCATGGAATTTGCGGTCGTTCACATCCTCGGTTGTGCCCATGACGGTGACATTCAGCTGGCGATGACGGGCGCGGACGTGGTCCCAGTCAATGAAGTAGATGTGTGCGAACTCGCCGCCGTCCAGAACGCCGTCCTTGATGGTCATGGTCTCGCTGCGGCCGAAGAAGACAGAGCGCAGATGGCCGTCGGTGTTCATGCTGGTGTAATCGCCCGGCTCATTGACGTAGCGGCCGAACTGCGCGTGGATGGGGCCGGGGTGGCGGTACTGATGCTCCTCGGCAAAATCGGGGATCATCTTGCGCATGATGTCGAGCAGGTCATGCTGCAGGTATTCCAGATCGAACGAGTCGATGTCGTGCGAGCACTCCTGGATCATGACGGAGCAAGTGGTGTGGTGGGACGCGATGCAGACCGTGCCGTTCTTGACGCCGGACTCCTTGACAACCTCAATGACTTCACGGGAAACATCGTGGAAGGTGGGAATCCAGCCGCGGGACTGCAATTCGAGCTCTTTCTGATAAACCTTAAATTCCATTGTGTTTGACCTCCAAATCAATTTGTTATATACTTATTTTGTATGTCTCTCATCCCATGCTTTTCGCACGGCGGCGATCATCTCGTCGACCATTGCCGCGCGGTCGGCAGCCTTGGCAACGCCGGAGGAAGAACCGGTCGCGTCAGCGCCTGCGATGATGGTGTTATAAACGTCCTGTCCGTTGGAAATACCGGCGGCGGTCAGCACCAGAATGTCGGGGTTGACTTCTTTCACGCCGCGGCTGGCGGCTTCCACATACTCCGGGCCGCTGGTGAGGCCCGTGCCGATCAGTTCGCTGGGCTCGGCCACGATGATATCGGGGTTCAGTTTGGCAATCATGCTGGCTTCCACAATAGAGTCTGCACAGACAATAGTGGTCAAACCAACTTCTTTGGCGCGCTCGATCGTCTTTTTCAGAACACCCAGCGTCAGCGGCTTTTCCACATGGTTGAGCATCACGCCCTCTGCGCCTGCGGCGACCAGCGATTCCGGCAGAATGTCGGCAAGGCCGCGGCCCGGCTCCAGCGGGTCCATATGCGGGGCGAAGACGTGGATGTGCTTCGTGGCGGCTTTGACCGCGCTGATTGAAATAATTGGAGTTGTGAAAATAATATCGACGCCGTATTTCTCAGAGGCTTTGTCGGCAGCGATCGCAAGGTCGACAACGTCCTGCCCATAGAGATAGGATTTCGGCCCGATCTCAAAAAACGGCGCGCGGATGGTATGCTGGTTCATACGGTCACCTCATTTCCTCAGATAGCCCAATTATAAGTCATATTTGCGTATGCGTCAATAATATTTGCTAATTTCTGCGTTTTACACAAAATTCAGCATAGAAAATCAGCGAATCACAAAATGAAATCTCTTGAAAGCAAATAATATTTGTGTTACACTGTTCGCAGAACAAATCTCAGGAGGGATATTCTGTGAAAGTGGAATCCATTCAGGCGGCAAGGGCCGCGTATGACATCGAAGCGCAGTGCATTCTGGAAATGAAGGACTACTTTGACGAGGTCGCGTTCTCGCGCGCGGTGCATCTGCTGGCGCAGGCCCCGCGCATCGGCGCTGCGGGCTGCGGGCATTCCGGCATCATCTGCCAGCACTTTGCGCACCTCATGTGCTGCATCGAGCGGCCGGCTCGGTTTATTTCGCCAGCCGAGGCCGTCCACGGCGCGACGGGCTTTTTGCAGAAGGGTGATGTAATGGTCTTCGCCTCCCGCGGCGGCAAGACGAAGGAGCTGCTCCCCATCGTGGACATCTGCAAAGCCAAGGGCGTGTCGATCATCACGGTGACGGAGAACATGGAATCGCCGCTGGCGCAGGCGGCGGACGTTGTGCTCAAGCAGCACGTCAACCGCGAGACGGACAAATGGAACGCGCAGGGCACGACGTCCACGACGGCGCTCTGCATGATCTTCCACGCGCTGCAGGCAGCGCTCATCGAAGAAACGGGCTATCAGGCCGAACAGTTCGCCCTCATCCATCCGGGCGGAGCGGTCGGCGAGCGGCTCAATCATAAAGCCCTATAAGGAAAAAGGACGTGTAAGCTATGGCAGCAGGCAGACTGAAAATTGACATCCGCAGAAAGAGAATTCTGGAGCTTCTGGCGCAGAACGGACAGGTGACAGTCGCGGAGCTGAGTGCGCTCCTGAACGCGACGCAGACGACGATCCGCACGGATCTGGATACGATGGCGGCGGAGAACCGCCTCGTGCGCATCCCCGGCGGCGCGATCGCGGCGCCTGCGCAGCTGGCGCAGACGCCTGTGCAGGAGGCCGCTCCGGACGCGCTTGCCGCGCAGAAGCGTGCCATTGCCGCTAAGACACTTTCGCACATTCAGGACGGCGATACGCTGTTCCTCAATTCCGGCTCGACCACGCTGCGCGTGGCCGAAGCGCTCTGCGCCCGCAAGCGCCTTTGCGTCGTGACCAATTCCATCCGCGCGGCGGAGGTTTTGGCAGGGTACCCGGAAACGCATGTCGTGCTGCTGGGCGGTGAGATCAACGCGATCTACGGCTTTACGTTCGGCGACGACGCTGTGCAGCAGCTCGGGCGCTATCAGCCCGCGTGGGCGATCTTGTCCGTGGACGGCGTGAACGCCGTGCAGGGCATCACGACGTATCACGCGGAGGAAGCCATGGTCAACCGGATCATGATCCAGCAGGCGCATCAGGTGATCGTCGCCGCCGACCGCCGCAAGATCGGACGCGCAGGCTTCACCGGCATCTGCCGGCTGGATGACCGCTTCACGGTCATCACCGACAGCGGGGCCAAGCCGGAGGAGCTGGACGAGATCCGCGCGACCGGCGCGGCTGTGGAGGTCGCAGAGGAAGCATGAAAACAAAACTGTGCCCTGGATGGATGCTGGCGCTGCTCTGCACGGTGCTGTTCTTTTACGGCTTTTATCTCGGCGGCGTGCAGCTTGTCATCAGTGAGGTCTCGCGCGAATACGGCCAGAACGCTGCGGGCATGGGCGGACTGGTGGCCGCGCAGCATGTCGCGGCGGTCGTACTGCCGGTCGTGCTGGGCGCGCTGGCAGACCGGATCGGGAAAAAGCCGGTGCTGTGCATCTTTGCGGCTGTTTTCGCCGTGGGCTGCTTTCTGGCGGGACTTTCTAAAAATCTCGGCGTGTATGTGATTGGTGCGGTTTGCGTCGGCGCGGGCTACAGCGTGTGCGAAAGCGTATCGTCCGCCGTTTTATCCGAGCTGGACGCGGAGAAGGGCGCGCGCTATATCAATCTGTCACAGGCGCTGCTCTCGCTCGGCGCGGTGATCAGCCCGTTTCTGGTGCAGTGGCTGCAGAAAAGCCGCCATGTAAGCTGGCGGCTGCCGTTTCTGATCTGCGCGGCGGCTTATACGCTGCTGGCGCTGCTGCTTCTGCTCACGGTGTTCCCAAAACGGCAGGCTCTCACGCAGAAGGAAGCGAAGGCACGGACGAACTTTTTCGCCTCACGCGCGTTCCGGCTGCTGTTTTTCTCGATCTTGCTGTATGTCGGGCTGGAAAACGGCATCAGCTATTTTGCCGAGAGCCTGTTTTCCGTGCGCTTGTCAGCGGGGGATCTCGCAGCTGCGGCGATCTCGGCCTATTGGATCGGCATGACCGTTTCCCGGATGCTGTTCAGCGCCGTCCTGCGTAACCCGAAAAAGACGCTCATTGGCTGCTTTCTGGCAAGCGCGGCGTTCCTGCTGGCGCTGGCCGTGTCTAAAAAACCGACGGTGTCGCTCGTGTGCTGCTTCGCGGCCGGCTTTTCCTACGGCCCGATCTGGTCGACGCTCGTCGCGCAGGCGACAGGCCTTTTCCCTGAAGCCAGCGCTGGCGCGGCCGGCGTCATGAGTGCAGGCTGCGGGATCGGCGGGATGATATTCCCCGTGTTGATGGGAACTGTGTGTGACATATTTAGCATATCAATGTCCTTTTTCTTTCTAGCCTTTTTAGCCTTGGGTGGCTTCTTTTTATGTGACTTTGCAAAATGAGAGTATTGTACGAACACTTCTGCGTTTATTCGGCATGGCATTGTCATAACATTGGCACGCTTTTGCTCTTTCGGCGCAAATCCGGATATGCTATACTGAAGATGCTCAAAAGCATATAAAAACTGAATCTTGTTGCGAGCAGACGCCCGGATTGGGCGTCTGCTTTTTGCATCGGGAAAAGAAAAGGAGGAGCATCTTTGAACACTTCCAACAACTTACCGCAGCTTCCGCCGCCGAGGAAAAGTCCGGGGCGCTGGCTCTATGCTGCATGGCTCGGCGTCAGCATTCTGCCGCTTCTGATCCAGCCGGCTTCGGCCACGACGATCTGGGAAAAGGCAACGGAGATCATGAAGGACGTCTACCAGCAAATTCTTCTCATCTCCACCATCGCTGCCATCGTCACCGCGTCCGTTGCGCTTTTAATGATGAACTTCTCGCGCAGCGGCCGGACGGTCGAGGAATCGCGTGCATGGCTCAAACGCATTGCAATCACCTGGGCGATCCTGAACGGTCTCGGCTTCATCATGGCCTACGTCACGCCGTTCTTCTCCGGCGGTCAGTGGACGGCATAAGGCATGGGGATTCTTGACGGCGTTGTCGAATGGATCTCCGAACAGATCATGCACGGTCTGGACCTCATCAACACATCGGTACTCGGCGCGCTCGGCTGCGGGATGGACACGTTTCTGCGTTACTTCCCGGCAGCCGAAACAATGTATGATATTTTTACTGCCATCGGCATCGGCCTGATTTTATTGATGTGGGTCTGGAACCTGTTCAAAAACTACTGGCTGGGCGCTGGCTTTGAAGCAGAGCACCCGGTCAAGCTGACCTTCCGCGCGATCATCTTCATCACACTCACCTACTGCGCGAAAAGCATCGTCGAGATCGTCCTGAAGATCGGCGGCACGCCTTATGACTGGATTCTGACCTCTGAACTGCCGCCGCTCAGCTTTGCGGATTTCAATTCCGTCATGCTGGTCATCATCGGCGCTTGCGCAAACGGAGCGGTCACGCTGATCGTGCTCATCATCGTTGTGCTGCTGGCGTGGAACTATCTGAAGCTGCTCTTTGAGGCCGCCGAGCGGTATATCCTGCTCGGCGTTCTTGTTTACACCGCGCCGGTCGCGTTCTCGATGGGCGGCTCTCAGTCCACAGCAAACATCTTCAAGGCATGGTGCCGGATGCTGGGCGGGCAGGTGTTCCTGCTGCTTATGAACGCATGGTGTCTTCGGCTGTTTACCAGCATGGTCGGCACGTTTATCGCAAATCCTTTGTCCCTATAAGGAGTATCCATGAGAAAACGATTCTTTTTGAACTGCCTGCTAATCCTCGCCCTCATTATAGTTATGTCAACTAACACATTTGCCATTTCAGAGAGCGATGTAGAATCCGCAGTCAGTGCTTCCGGCAAGGAAGCTGTCTCCGGTACGGTTCTGGTGTGGTTTCTGTGCGCCATCGCCTTTTTGAAGGTGTCACAGAAGATCGACAGCTTTCTGTCCAGCCTTGGCCTGAACGTCGGTCACACCGGCGGCTCCATGCTCTCTGAGGCGATGATTGCCATGCGCGCCATCAACACCGCGACAAGCGCAGTCGGCAGCGCCTTGGGAAGCCGCAGCCGTCACGGTTCTGCTCCTGCATCCGGGAAATCCGGCAGTGGAAGCGCGGCTGCGGCAGGCTTTTTCAGCAGCGGACTCGTCGGCATGGCAAGCCGCAAAATCGCGAGCGATGCTGTGCGCACGGCAACGACGGAGAAAAATATCGTTCAGCCGCAGCAGGCGGAGTCGACCGTCAGCCGGACACACGCGAGCAGCGACACCCATTCCAGTTCGCAGTCTGCTTCTGAGCGGCGGCGGCAGAACACCAGCCAGCTTGACCAGAATCAGCAGACGGTTTCTTCCCGCGCTGTAAAATCGGAGCAGCGAGAAAACTCCCAGCAGGCGCTTCACGAATCGCAGCATTCCGTAGACGCCAGCCAGATCCATCAGGATAGCGAGGACTTTCAAGTCCTCGCTATTACAACGATGGTCAGCTCATTTGTGGCAGAATAGAATGACCGAAGTATGAAATTATATCACGAATGGAAGGTGATGCCATCGCCTCCCTACCGGAATTCCGTCGTCTCTTTCTGCAACACTGCACTCCTTTTGATTAGAGATTTTTTTCCACACCCCTTGCAAAACAGAAAGAGTCATGATATAACATGACCAGAAGAACCGAAATGGTCATTTGGGTGGTGAACGAGCTTGGCTTTTACCGACTATGAAACAGAACAACTTCACAAGGCGCTGCTGAAGGAAACAAGACGCTGCGCCGTCACACTGGGGATGAAGAAAACCTCAGTGGATCAACTGACAAAGGCTGTCGGTATCGCAAAAGGCTCGTTTTATAAATTCTACGAATCCAAGGAGATGGCCTTCTTCGCGGTTCTGGAAAGTATCCACTCCGAGCTTTACGGGGTGGCTGACCAGGCGTTGCACAGAAATGGCGGCCTGCCAACATCGGAGCGCGCGGCAGAGGCGGTTCTGGCCGTCTGTCGGAGGCTGTCTGATACTGGCGACATGGTTTTCATTGAACATGACGCCAAGTTGCTTTTACAGAGATTGCCGGAGGGCGTCAAAAAGGAACATTACCACGATGACGAAACGCATATTCGTCAGCTCTTGGAAAAATATGATTTGATGCCAAGGCGCGGCGCTTCTTTGGCTGCCGCGACGGTGCGGGGACTGATCCTCACAGTTTCCCATAAGGAGCAGATTGGGGAGTTGTATCCGCAGGTGCTGGAAGCACTGGTGTACGGCGCTTGCAGGGAGTTATTTGAGTAAGCGGAAGGCCGCAGAGATGCGGCTTTTCTGAGATACAGTGGTTAGTGCCATCTAACTGCGTGACTGTGCGTATCGGTTAGGCAAATCTAACCTTGAAAGGAATGATAGCGATGCAGGAACACAAGGAGTTCTGGGACAAAAATGCCGGACGTTACGACCGCTTTATGCGAAAGGATCGAGCGGCGTATGACGAGATGTATGTGCTGATCCGACCGGTTGTAAAAGCCAAGACGGTGCTGGAGCTGGCAACCGGCACGGGGCTGATCGCAAAGCACATCGTGAACGCGGCGGCACACATCGAGGCGACGGACGCCTCCGCAGAGATGATTCTTGAAGCAAAGCGGGATAATCGCTCTGCGAAGCTGCACTTTTCGGTGCAGGATATGTTCCGCCTGCCCTATGCGGACAAGTCCTTCGACGTGGTGATCGTGTCCAACGCACTGCATATCGTACCGCAGCCGGAGAAAGCCCTTGCCGAGATTCGCCGGGTGCTGAAAGACGATGGCGCGTTGATTGCGCCGACCTTTACCCACGCAGGGAACTCGTTTACCGGCAAGGTCAAAGCCTTTTTCATGAAGCTGGCGGGCTTCCCCCTCCACAGCAGATGGACGAGCGAGGAATACCTGCGGTTCCTAAGGCAGAACGGCTGGACGGTGCGGAAAAGCGTTGTTCTGAAAGCCTCATTCCCATTGACCTATGCCGAGTGTGTAAAAATGGAGGTGTGATATGTCATTCTTTGAAAACACCCGCAAGCCCGAAGGCTTTGGCGGGAAGCTCATGGTCGCTATGATGAATGTCGGGCACAGTGCCGTGGCCCGGTGGGGGCTTCAATTTCTGAATGCCGCGCCGGACGCCAAGGTGCTGGACTGCGGCTGCGGCGGCGGGGCAAACATGAAGAGACTACTGAAAAAATGCCCACAGGGTATCGTGAAGGGCATCGACTATTCGCCCGTCAGCGTGGAGAAGTCGAAAAAGGTCAACGAGGCCGCCATCGCGGAGGGTCGCTGCGCCGTCCTGCAAGGCAGTGTGGCGGATATGGTGTTTGCGGACGACTGGTTTGACACCATTACAGCCTTTGAGACCGTCTATTTCTGGCCTGACCTGCCCCGGTGCTTCCGGGAAGTTTATCGAGTGCTGAAGCCCGGCGGGACCTTCCTCATCTGCAACGAGAGCAATGGCGACACAGCCAAGGACGAAAAGTGGACGGAGATCATCGGCGGCATGACCATCTACAAAGACATTGAATTAAAGGCATATCTGGAGCAGGCGGGGTTTCACGATGTGCAGATACACAAAAAGAAAAGCTGGCTCTGCATTACGGCGTGGAAATGAGGGGGCTAAATCATGAGTATCTTTGCATCTATCTTACGCAGCGTATACAAGCTCTCCGGCGCGAAAAAGGCGTTCGCCTTGCCGGAGGATGCACTGCGAAAGGAAATTGAAAAGCAGAACCGGCATCGTGGCGTTTTTACGCCCACCGACCGCAAGGCATATTATGAAACGATCGCGGTAAACGGCTTTCCCTGCCTGATCGTGCGAGAGCATCCGAAGCCGTCCGAGCGCGCGATTCTCTATTTCTTTGGCGGCGGCATGGTGATCGGCCCCGATAAGGGCGACCTGCCTGTGATGCGCAAGCTCTGCCGCGAGACCGGCTGTGATGTGTGGTTTCCGTTTTACCCGCTCTGCATGGAGCATTGTATTACCGAGACCTACGCGATGGTGTACGAATGTTATCGGAAAATGATTGGGCTGTATGGCGGCGGAAATGTCAGTACCTGCGGCTTTTCCTCCGGCGGTGCGCTGGCTCTGGGGATCGCGGCGCACAACAACGCGCAGCCCGAGCCGCTGCCGCAGCCACGGCATATCGTTGCCGTATCTCCCGGCGAGGTGCCGTGGAACGATGCGGAAAAGGCGCGGATGAAGGCGCTCAATAAACGGGACGTTTCCATCGACTATGCCTTTATGGTGACAGTGGAAAAAATCATGCGGCATGGCTGCGAGAATGTGCCGGACTATATGCTCTCCGGCTCCCGGGGAGATTTTACCGGCGTAGGCGATATTCACTTCTTCTATTCTGCCGACGAGGTGCTCTACGGCGCATTGCCGGACTTTGAGGAAACCTGCAAACGGGCAAATGTCCCCTATACGGTGTTCGCCCGCCCGAAGATGGTGCATTGCTACTGTATGCTGCCGATCTTCAAGGAGGCAAAGGAGGACTTCGCAAAGATCGTGGATTTTTTGAAGAGATGAGACCGGAAATGGGCGCGTGAGGATTGAAACACGGAGGGAAGGCCATGGAACGAAAAGAAGCCATTCGCGGTGCGTACCGAATGACGGGCGGAAACAGTTTTTACGACGGCATGATCACCTGCTCTACTCTGAGCGGGAAAGCGGTGTGCCGCTTGGTGTGGGCAATGAACAAGGCGGAAAACAACGCCTATCTGGAAAAGGCAATGTCCGGTATTCCGGAGCATTTCTCCGGCAGACTGCTGGAAGTGCCGGTGGGAACAGGGATTCTGACCATGCCGGTTTATCAGACTATGCCGGAGGCGGACATTACCTGTCTCGATTATTCGCCCGATATGATGAGGCAGGCACGGGAAAAGGCTGACCGTCTGCACCTGAAAAATGTAACCTTCCGGCAGGGCGATGTGGGGGCGCTTCCCTATGCAGACGATACCTTTGACATCGTTTTGTCGCTGAACGGCTTTCACGCTTTCCCGGACAAAAAGGCAGCTTATCGGGAGGTTTTCCGGGTTTTGAGACCCGGCGGGACATTCTGCGGCTGCTTTTATGTGATGGGCGAGCACAAGCGGACAGATTGGTTTGTCCGGCATGTTTATGAAAAGGCGGGCTTCTTCACGCCGCCCTATGAGACGGTCTCCAGTCTGAAAGCACGGCTGGATGGAATGTATGCGGATGTGGACATGGGAAACCTGAAAAGCATGGCATGGTTTGTCTGCCGAAAAGCGGGTTAAATCTGAGATGGTCTCATGCACGCAAGAAAGAACAAGGAGGGAGGCAATCAGATGAAGGACAACGAGCTTCTATTCGACCGCAAAAGCCATGTGCTGTATTCAAAGCCTTGCAAGAAAGAGATACAGTCAAAAATCGCCCTGCACTATCCAGAAGCAGAGCGGGAGACAGTATGGGAAAAGGTGCAGCGGCAGTACGCAGTCTATCTCTCCGACTGGCGCACCGACTTGGGCGGCAAAAAGAACTTCCACAACGGCGTAGGCGGCACCTACGATTGCATCGCCATCATGAGCTATTATGTGGTCTGCAAAGCCGTTTCATCCTTCCGTGAGATCGAGGAGATGGAGGAAAATCTGATTCTTCCGACTTTCCGCAAGCTGAAATTTGTGGACTGCAACAAGCCGTTCTGGAGGAAGCTGATGTACAAGGCGTTTGTTCGTGCGAAAAGCGGCTGCGACAAATGGCACGATTACGAGATGTCGGTTGCGCCTTATGAAAACGGCAAGCCCATCTATTATGAATTTACATCGTGTCCGGCAGCGGAGTTCGCTATCCGGCACGGCCTTACGGATATCATGCCCGCCCTGTGCAATGTGGACTATGTGCCCATGGAGCTGCTCCACGCAAGGCTGGTGCGGACGACTACCTGCGTGGATGGCTGCCGATGCGATTATACCATCTGCGGCGATAAAGACCCATACTTAAAGGAACATCCCGAATACCGGGACGAGGCGGGATTCAGGAGAAACAAATAATTCTTCAGGCGGTGAGACAAATGGAAACCTTTCTTGGAATCATGATCCCTTTCTTAGGAACAGCACTGGGCTCGGCCTGCGTGTTCTTTATGAAAAAATCACTCGGTGTTTCGGTGCAGCGCGCCCTTACGGGCTTTGCCGCCGGGGTGATGGTGGCGGCGTCCATCTGGAGCCTGCTGATCCCCGCCATCGAGCAGTCGGAGGGCATGGGCAAGCTGTCCTTCCTCCCTGCATTTGTCGGCTTCTGGGTCGGCGTGCTGTTTTTGCTCCTGCTTGACCATCTGATTCCTCATCTTCACGTGGGCAGCAATCAGACGGAGGGGCCGAAAAGCAGACTGGGCCGCACCACCATGATGGTGCTGGCTGTTACCTTACATAATATCCCGGAGGGAATGGCAGTCGGCGTGGTGTATGCAGGCTTCCTCGCGGGGAATACGCAGATTACTGCGGCAAGCGCACTGGCGCTGTCCCTCGGCATTGCCATTCAGAATTTCCCCGAGGGCGCCATCATCTCCATGCCGCTCCGGGCGGAGGGCGAGAGCAAGGGCAAGGCGTTTCTCGGTGGCGTGCTCTCCGGTGTGGTGGAGCCTATCGGCGCGGTGCTGACGATTCTCGCGGCACAGCTGGTGATCCCGGCGCTGCCGTATCTGCTGAGCTTTGCAGCGGGCGCCATGCTCTACGTCGTGGTGGAGGAACTTATCCCAGAGATGTCACAGGGAAAGCACTCCAACATCGGCACGATTTTTTTTGCCGCTGGCTTCAGCGTCATGATGACGCTGGATGTGGCGCTGGGATAGGCGCGGAGGTGTCGTTGCTTTTGCGACAGCTATGATATCACCTATGACGGTCTGCACCCGAAGCTCGTCTAGCATCGGACGAAAACGCTGGGACGCGGCGACGACCGCTGGGATTTTTGCATGAAGACCGTTAGAAAAGAAAGGAGTCCCAAGAATGAAGCCTGACTACAAAAACTGGATCCCCAAGGGAATGCTGTTTTCGCTCATCGCGGGAACGGTGCTGTCCCTTGCGCTGCTGCTGGTTTTCGGCGTATTCGGCGTCTGTGTGAGCGGAAAGCTGCGCGTCGTGCTGGGTGTGGTATTCGGCATCGCCTTTGTCATCTGTGCAAGGTACACCCAGTGGTGCGTGTATGCCTATCGGAGCTTTTCCTATGACGGCGAACGCAAGCTCTCAAAGCAGATCATTGACGGTACGGCGGAGCAGATCACGCTGCCGGATGGCGGCGTGGGGCTGGACATCGGCTGCGGCAGCGGTGCGCTGACCATTGCCTGCGCAAAGCGCAATCCGCAGGGAAAAATGGTCGGCATTGACCGCTGGGGCAAGGAATACGCCTCCTTCAGTCTGCTGCTGTGCGAAAAAAACGCTGCTGCGGAGAGTGTGAAAAACGCTTCGTTCCAACGTGGGAACGCCGTGAAGCTGGATTTTCCCGACGAGAGCTTCGACGCGGTGACCAGCAACTATGTCTATCACAATATCACAGGGGCAGACAAGCAGGCACTTCTGCTGGAAACACTGCGGGTGCTGAAAAAAGGCGGAACGTTTGCCATCCACGACCTGATGTCGCCCCGTAGATACGGCGATATGCATGCGTTTGTCCAAAAGCTCAGGGATATGGGCTATGAGCGCGTGGAGCTGATGGACACGACCGACGGCAGCTTCATGACACCTAAGGAGGCCAAACGCCTGATGCTTCGCGGCTCAACATTGCTGGTGGGAAGAAAGTAAGGAGGCGATGACATCGGCTACACGGCGGGGGAGATCAGCACCGCAGTCTACGAGAAGAAAGGCTTTTTCCATTTCGGGAAGAAGAAACAGTAAGATCATTCCGATGCCGCCATCGCGGCCATCGGTTTGACATATATATATTTTATATAGGAGGACAATCATTATGAAAAAACTCGGTTTATTTGCAGCAGGCGTGTTGTTCGGAACGGCAGGCATTAAGCTGCTGGGCAGCAAGGATGCCAAGAAGGTCTACGCCCACACCACTGCTGCCGCACTGCGCGCCAAGGAGGGCGTGATGAAAATGGTCACGGCGGTGCGTGAGGGTGCGGAGGATGTTTATGCCGATGCGAAGGCAATCAACGAATGCCGCGCAGAGGCGGAGGCTGCTGCTGTGGTGGAGGACGCTTCTGCGGAGGAAAGCAAGGCGGAGTGAGCCACGAAATGCACGATCCTACATGATTTGCCGGGGCGGCTGCGGGTACACCTGTGCTGCGGGCGGATGACAGTATCCCAAGCGGATGTGCTGGAATACTATCTGCGCGCCCAGGACGGCGTGCAGGCGGTCAAGGTCTACGACCGGACGCAGGACGCGGTGGTGCTCTATGAGGCGGAGCGCGGAAACATAATTCGTGCGCTGGCACAATTCTCCTTCGCCAAGGCGGAAGCTATGGAGCTGGTGCCGGAGCATACCTCCCGGGCACTGAACCGGGAGTTTGAGGACAAGCTGGCTATCGCCATCATGCGGCGGTGTATTTCACGCCTGTTCCTGCCGGTGCCCGTCACCACCGCCATCTCCCTCTTCCGTTCCGTCAAGTACATCAAGGAGGGCTGCCAGGCGCTGCTGCAAGGCAGGCTGTCCGTCGCCGTGCTGGACGCCACCGCCGTCACGGTGTCCATGGCACGGGGCGATTTTGCCACCGTCGGCTCTGTGATGTTCATGCTGCATCTGGGCGAAATTCTGGAGGAGTGGACCCACAAAAAGTCCGTGGCCGACCTTGCCTCCGCCATGAGCCTGCGGGTGGACAGCGTCTGGCAGCAGGTAAACGGCACCGAGGTGCTGACGAAAATCACCGATGTGAAGCTGGGGGACCGTATCGTCATCCGCACCGGCGGCATGATCCCGCTGGACGGCCGGGTGGTGGAGGGAGAGGCCATGGTGAACCAGTCCTCCCTCACCGGCGAGTCCATGCCTGTGGCGAAGCACCCCGGCAGTCCCGTCTATGCCGGGACGGTGGCGGAGGAGGGCGAGTGCGTCATCTCCGTGGAGAAATCCTCCGGCAGCGGGCGGTATGACCGGGTGGTTCACATGATCGAGGAGTCGGAGAAGCTGAAATCCACCGCCGAGGACAAGGCGTCCCGGATGGCGGACAGGCTGGTACCCTACACGCTGGGCGGCACGGCGCTGACCTATCTTCTGACCCGGAACGTGACGAAAATGCTCTCGGTGCTGATGGTAGACTTCTCCTGCGCCCTGAAGCTGGCCATCCCCATCGCGGTGCTGTCCGCCATGCGGGAGAGCAGCGGCTATCACATCTCCGTCAAGGGCGGACGCTTTTTGGAGGCGGTGGCCAAGGCGGACACCATTGTGTTCGACAAGACCGGCACGCTGACCTATGCGACGCCCACCGTGGCGGCGGTCGTCCCCTTCGGCGGACACGACGAGGCGGAAATGCTCCGGCTTGCCGCCTGTCTGGAGGAGCATTACCCACATTCCATGGCAAATGCCGTGGTGGCGGAGGCAAAGCGGCACGGGCTCACCCACGAGGAGTACCATTCGCAGGTGCAGTATGTGGTGGCCCACGGCATCTCCAGCATGGTGGAGGGCAAGAAGGTCATCATCGGCAGCGCACACTTTGTCTTTGAGGACGAGGGCTGCCGCATCCCGGAGGGAGAGCAGCCGAAATTTGACGCGCTGCCCGCCGCGTATTCCCACTTGTATCTCTGCATGGACGGGGAGCTGGCGGCGGTAATCTGCATCCACGATCCCCTGCGCCGGGAGGCACGGGAGGCGGTAAAAGCGCTGCACGAGAGCGGCTTTACCAATGTGGTGATGATGACCGGCGACAACCGCCGCACGGCGGAGACCGTGGCCACCGAGGTGGGCATGGACGCTGTGTACGCCGAGGTGCTGCCGGAGGACAAGGCCGCGTTTATCCGGAAGGAAAAGGAAAAGGGACACACCGTTATCATGGTGGGCGACGGCGTCAACGATTCTCCCGCCCTCTCCGAAGCGGACGCGGGCATCGCCATCTCCACCGGCGCGGCCATCGCCCGGGAGATTGCCGACATCACCGTTGCCTCGGAGGATCTGTTTGCGCTGGTAACACTGCGCAGGCTCGGTGAGGCACTGATGGAGCGTATCCACGGCAGCTACCGCTTCATCGTGGGCTTCAACCTGACGCTGATCGCGCTGGGCGTGGCGGATGTACTGCCACCTACCACCTCGGCATTGCTGCACAACGGCTCCACGCTGGGCATCAGCCTGCGGAATATGACCGATCTGCTGGACGATAAAGAAAATCCCCGAAAATAAGCAAGAAAGTGAGGGAGCAGAGAGGCGGCAAGGTGCTTCTCTGCTCCTTGCAGACGCTGTGTTATTAGCGTTAGGGGGCAGATAAACGCGGAACATAACAAAGCCCGTATCAGTTTAACTGGTACGGGCTTTGTTGAATAATATGCAAAGTGAAATCAGACCTTCCACCCGGCGGCCTGCTGCCGCTCCACCACGAAGCGGCGGTAGAGCCCGTCAACAGCAACCAGCTCGTCATGGGTGCCCTGCTGGACGATCTCGCCGTGATCGACCACAAAAATTTGGTCGGCATGGCGCACGGTTTTCAGCCGATGGGCAATCATGATGACTGTCTTGTCATGGGTCAACTCGGAAACGGCCTCCATCAGCTCCTTTTCGTTTTCCGGGTCAACATTGGCAGTAGCTTCGTCCAGAATGATGACAGGCGCGTCCTTCATAATCGCCCGGGCGATGGAAATGCGCTGGCGCTCACCGCCGGAAAGGTGGCCGCCGGATGCACCGCATACGGTCTGATAGCCATTTTCCAGACCCATGATGAACGCATGGCAGCCGCATTTCTTCGCGGCATCGATGACTTCCTCGTCGGTCGCACCCTTTCTGCCCATGCGGATGTTGTCTATAACCGAAAGGTCAAAAAGGTAATTATCCTGCGACACATAGGCGATTCGCTTCGTGCACTCCGCCAGCGGAAGTGTACGGATGTCCACGCCGCCCAACTCATTGCACCGTCCTTTACATCCCACAGGGAGGCGATAAGCCGGGCGATGGTGGACTTTCCGCTGCCGGAGGGGCCCACAAGGGCGTTGACCGTCCCCGGGGCAATGTTCAGATTGATTCCGTGCAGTACCTCCTTGTCGTGATAGGCAAAGCGGACATCTTTCAGCTCGATGGAGTTGTCCGCAGGCAGCTTTTCCGCCGTCGTTGGACGCTGCATATCTTCGTCGGACAGCACTTCCGCCACCTCGCCGACTATGGTTTTAACCTGTGCAATGTCGTCGGTGTAGGAGAATGCGGTGATCAGCGGCTGCATAACACCGAACGAAAGCACAATGACAGCCAGAAATGTTTCTGCAGACAGTGTGCCGTGCATAGAAAGGAGGCACCCCACCGGCAAGATGCCGAGAAGCGTTGAAGGGAGTATCGCCATTCCGGCTACCTGCCCGAAGAGGCTGCCCCGCATCCAGTCAATGAAGGCTGCTTGTCAATGCGAATTGCACACTCCTTTACAAAAACATACCTTGACAAATCTCGTCTCAGAAGGATATGCTCACGCGCTATGCCCGTGAACGAAATTTTCCGAATGTATCGGTTTATTCTGACGACGGTTGGAGCGGTACGAATTTTGAGCGTCCAGACTGGAAACGCCTGATTGCCGACATTGAAGCTGGTAAGGTGGGCATTGTCCTTGTAAAAGACCTCAGTCGCGTGGGTCGTGACTATCTCCGTGTGGGCTTCTATACGGAGGTCACCTTCCCGCAGAACGGCGTTCGCTTCATTGCCGTCAACAATGGCGTGGACAGCGCCAATCAGTCTGAAAACGACTTTGCACCCTTTCTCAATATCATGAACGATTTTTACGCTCGTGATACAAGCAAGAAGGTCAGCGCCGTCTATCGGGCAAAGGGCAACAAGGGCGAACACACCGGCAATCATCCCATCTACGGGTATCTGAAAGACCCGGAGAACAAGCAGCGCTGGATTATCGACGAGGAAGCTGCCGCCGTTGTGCGCCGCATCTTCCGTATGGTCATTGACGGCAAGGGTGTGTACCAGATCGCGGATATTTTATCCGAAGAAAAGGTGCTTTGCCCGTCTGCCTACCTTGCCGCAAAGGGCGTGGGCAATCGCAGGAACAACAAGTTTGAAGATTCCTACCGCTGGTGGGGTACGACGGTGAGCTACATTCTCGCCCGTGTGGAGTACATGGGGCATACCGTCAATTTCAAGACCTTCAAGACCTGTTACCGGGACAAGCACCGCAAGCAGGCTCCCAAAGAGGACTGGAAAATCTTTGAGAACACTCACGAAGCCATTATTGACAAGACTACATGGGAAACCGCGCAGAAGCCCCGCAGGACGATCCGGCGCGGCGACCGTAATAGAGAGCCGAACCCGCTGACTGGACTGCTCTACTGCGGCGAGTGCGGTGCGAAAATGTATAACGAGCGCAGCGACGGGGACGCATACCATAAGGCCCCGAAGGACAACTACGTCTGCGCTTCCCACCGCAAGAAAACAACCTCCTGCACCATCCGCTTTATCCGCTCGGAGATCGTCCGCGACCTGATTCTGGACGCGCTGCGGAATGTAGCGACCTACGCCAGAGCCAACAAGGAGGATTTCGAGTAGCTTGTGATGCAGACCACCTCCGACGCGAGAAAGCGCAGCCTGCAAAGCGGCAGAACGGAGCTTGACCGCATCATGCGCCGCACAAACGAGCTGGACACGCTGCTGCAAAAGCTCTATGAGGACTATGCCCACGGACGCTTGCCGGAGAAGCGGCACGCAAAGCTCTCCGCGCAGTATGAAGCGGAACTGGTCTGTTCTGGATCTCCCATATCGGGGCAGGCTGTTGTTTACAAGCGAGGAGATCCAGAAGATCGCGGAAACCTATGAAGGCTTCAACAGCGGCAACCGCGGCGGTATGCGCAAGAGTCGGAACAGCGCTTTTGAAGCTGGTGAGTTTCAGCGCTGGTTCCTCGCGGGCCTGAAGAACGCGCACGCGATTGAGGAATACCGTCAATACGGGAATTCTATCGTCCTCACAGACCGGCATACACAGAAAGCAACATATGTTTCCACAACAGAAGCTTTTCTGACCGAGCGTTCCCGCATGGGCGAGCAGAACGCTGCCATCCGCTTTGATTCCTGCCGCAGCTTTTACCATCCGCCGCGTGTCAGCAAGCAATCAAAGTTTGATACGCTGAAGCAGTTCTATGTTCTGAAAGCATGGCGCGGATACTTTGTAAAGCGGACGCAGCACGGCGTCATGACCATCCGCACCGACGATCCAACTGTCCGTAGGCATGCGCTCTGCGGTTCAGCCCATATAGGACGTAATTACTTTTCCGATTTCCTCTAACATCTTACGGCTGCAGAGCCGTTCTCGGTCCTTTGGCGAGCATTGCACTTCGCACGCGCCCTCCAGCAAAAAATCCAGAGTCACATGAAAGAAGTTGGCAAGGCGCAGACAGATTGCGAGGTTCGGTTTCGCCTGCCCGTTTTCGATCCGGGAAATGTATTTCTGGTCGCATTCCAAGGCCGCAGCAAGCGCTTCCTGTGTCTTATTCTGCACCTTGCGGTACGCCTTGACGTTGTTTCCGAATATCTGGTAAACCTATTCGGAAGAGATAATCTGCTCAGAATATTCCATCGTCATTTTTTAATGTATTTCCTACAAAAACGCAATTCCCCTATTGGGATAATTATGGTCTTTTTGGCATATCGCTTAGACTAATACTATAAATTCTTAAATTTATCAGCACGCCAATCCGTATTTAACTTTGATACGGTCAAGCTTCTCCAGCATCGGCTCCGCGCCAAGCCACAGGAAGATGAATGTGGCAACAGCTCGCACCAGATCGACCGGAAGGCCGGTAATGTAATAGCTAAGAATAATTTTCCAGTTGATCGTGTGCGACCACATGAGGGCAGACGCGGGATTCATAATGCCGCCATACACGATGGTCGAGCAGATCACGCCGAAGATACAAAGGCTCAGCCGCCCGCGCCGCAGAACACCTTTGCGGTACAAGACACCTGCCAGCCAGCCGATGATGCCCATGGCAAACATCTGCCACGGCGTCCACGGCCCTTGCGAGAACAGCATATTGGACACCAGCATGGTCATGGCTCCGACGAGGAAGCCCGTCTCGCCGCCAAAGGCCACGCCCGCGAGAATCGTCATCGCAACGACCGGCTTAAATTCCGGCAGCATGAAGAACGCGGCACGGCCTGCAACATTCAAAGCTACCAGAACGGCTATCAGCACCAGCTCGCGCGCCTGCGGCTTTCTGCCCTCGAAGATGAGGAAGAACGGGAGCATGCATTCGAGCAGAATGAAGAGAGAAATGAGGTAGTATTTGCGGCCTGCGAAGTAGTACACGCCGATAAACAGCGTCAGAGGAATCAAAAGCAGGATGAGCAGCGTGGCAGTCACGGTGCGCTTTTGGAGCTTGCGTTTTTCCACGGGCGTTTGAATCAGGTAATCCGGGCGGTCGGCTTTCCGGCCAATGGACAGCGCAAACACAAGAAGTGCAGCAAGCAAAATGCCGTAGAGCTTGAGCTGCCCGCCTGCCAGCGCCGTCATGCCGCCAGCGTCAATGAGCTTCGTGAGGTCGGTCACGCCAATGGCTTGGATAATCAGCACCAGTGATAGGATTCCTGACACGGCGGCAAGGCATTTTCGCCAGACAGGGAGCTTTTTCACCGTGCGCGTTTCTTTCTCCGGTGCAGGCGGGATGCGCTGATATTCCGGCAATGCCGCTTCCGGTTCGACCGCGCCGCCGCAGGCTTCAATGACATCCTCCGGTGTGATGGCTTGGGGCAGGACATCCCGCGCGATGCGGTTCGCGGAGGTCGTGTAGAAGCTGTTGCCGCTGAAAAACGTGCGCGGCGCAGCCTCGGTGACGATATTGCCGTCAAAAAACAGGGCGCAGCGTTCGGCATACTTCGCGCAGAATTCGATATCATGGCTGACCATCAGAATCGCCACGCCGGACGCTCGCAGCGTCCGCAGAATCTGCCCGAACGTCTGCTTGAACTCCGCGTCAAGTCCCTTCGTCGGTTCGTCAAGGAGTAGAATGTCCGGATTCAGAAGCAGGATTTTCGCCAGCGCCGCGCGCTGCTGTTCACCGCCGGAAAGGTCATACGGATGGCGGTCGAGCAGCTCTGCCAGCTTGCAGAGGGAAACGACTTGTGCAAGCCGCTCGGATTTGCGTTCGGATTTTGGTAAAATCTCCAATAAATCTGCGCGCACTGAGGATTTCACAAAGAGCGCCTGCGGGTTCTGCGGCAGCATCCCGACGCTTCCCGTGATGGTCAGCTCCCCGCGATACGACCTTTGCAGCCTCGCCAGCAGCTTGAGCGTGGTGGTCTTGCCCGTGCCGTTGCCGCCGAGCAACGCCAGAAATTCACCCTTGTGCAGCTCCAGCGACAAGCCCTTGACCACATCAGGCAGGTCTTTGTCATACTTGAACCAGAGTTCCCGCGCCGAGACGACGGTTTCGCCGTTCGGCGTGTTTTTCTTTTCTTCCGGAACAGGTCGCAACTCATGCGTTTTCGCATAGTCGAGCAGCCAGTTCCGGCCGTCGCAGACGGAGATCGGGCAGGCCGCCTTGGAAGCCGTCGCCGCCCAAATGCGCATGGCGGCGGGCATGGCGAGGAACATCGCGTTCCCACTGCTTTTCAGCTCCGCGCCCACTTCGGCGGGCGTGCCGGTGCAAAGGAGCTTGCCGCCGTCCATGACCGCCACGCGCGACGCAAAGCCAAACGCTTCTTCCAGACGGTGTTCCGTCAGGATAATCGTCGTGCCAAGCTCCCGATTGATCTTGCCGAGGGTGGCTAAAAAATCAGACGCGGCAATGGGGTCGAGCTGGCTCGTCGGCTCGTCCAAAATCAGCACTTTTGGCTGCAAGACCATAACGGAAGCGAGATTCAAGAGCTGCTTTTGCCCACCGGACAGCTCTGTGACCGGCTTATAAAACCATGTCTGAATCCCGAAAAACGACGCCATTTCCGCAACGCGGCGGCGAATGGTCGGCGTGTCACAGCCGAGGGATTCCAGCCCGAACGCCAGCTCGTGCCAGACCTTGTCGGTCGCGATCTGATTTTCGGGACTTTGCTGCACAAAGCCGATCTTCCCGGCCTGTTCGCGTTGGTCTAGGGAATCAAGATTTCTGCCGTCGAACAGGATCTCGCCGCTTCTGCGGCCATGCGGCGTGAGAACGGTTTTGAGCTGCCGCAGCAGCGTACTTTTGCCGCACCCGGAGGGGCCGCAGAGCACCAGAAACTCCCCCGGTCGGACAGACAGTGTGAGGTCAGAGATTGCCTGTTTTTCCTGCTCCGGGTATGCAAAACTCAGATGGTTGATTGTAAAGAGTTCCACTGCCTGTCCTCCTTTCGGTCGAGAATCACCGGTGTCAGCACCAGTGCGAGATAAACACACATGAAGCTCACGGTCATGGGCGTCCATGCGGCGGTTTTCACGGTCGGATAGTAGCGGAAATACGTGCCGCCTGCCATCCAGCCGGAAACGAGATACGTGCCGCAGAAGATCAGCCACGCAAGCGCGGCCTTGTCGCGGTCGTCGAAACGATAAATTGAGAACGCCGTGCGTCCGGGCAGACCGTAGCCGCGGGCGCGCATGGAATCCGCTGTTTCAATCGCGTTCTCAAGTGACCACGTTACCATGATGGAGAAGATCTTGACGGCGTTCCCGACTCTTTGGAACACGCTGCCGTTCTTCGTGTCACGCCCGATGCACGCCTGCGCCTCGGAGACGACCTGCATCTGCGCCTTGAACTTCGGGATAAAACGCAGCGCCATGGAGAGAACGAGCGACAGCGCCGGGATGATGCGTCCAAAGAGATACACAAACTTGTCCGAGGTCATGACCTCGTTGTAGCTCGAAAACCACAATACGACGCTTGCCAGCATGACGGCCGCAGCCACGCCGTAAAACATGGATTCCATTGTCAGCGGGTTACCGGAGGGCAGATAGGTCAAAATCGTCGCGCCCTCATGGTTAAAGGCCGGATTGACAAGCGCGGCAAGCGCCGCCATGGGCAGAAGTCCCATGACGGCAAACCGCACCGCTTTCCGGCCTTTCAGGTAAATATCGTAGGTCAGCGCGCCGGTCAGGGAAATTGCCAGATAGACCGGGTGCATCAGGCACATGGAGAACAGGAGAACGAGCGCGAAATATAGAAAATTGATCGTCGGATGGTAGCCGGAAAAGGCGTCTTTGTTTCTCATTCGCTTCCAGTCGCGTAGCCGCCGCCCACATCATCTCCGAGGTCACAGGTATAGACCCACTCAATCACGTCGCCGTTTTGCAACTGATACCGGCTGCATCCATAGTTGGGGAACCAGTCGTTGACCTTGTACATCCAGCCGGACACCTCGCCGCAGTCAAATTCGTAGAGGTTGCCAATGCCCTCAATGTAGGCGGAATTGTAGATCGGCGTCATGGAAAATTCCATATGGATTTTGTTATCCCGGCAGACCTGCTGGAGTACGTCAAAAACACTCTGCCCCTGCTTGAAGGTGACCTCCACGGGCTTTAGCAGCCATCCGTTCTCCGGTACCAACTCCACTTTTTCCTTGTCGCACAGGTCCATGTGTTCCAGGATCGACGCGCAGGAAATGGAGATCGTACAGGTGTATTCCGTATCGCTGACCGACACGTCCTGCGGCTCGACCGGCTGCGGCTTACCCTCCGGGACGGGGTCGGTCAGGTACTGATCCTGACCCTCTTTCCGTTCGGGCTTGCCGTAGCCGTTTCCCGCGGCGCACCCGCAAAGGAGCAGGAGCGCCAGAAAAAGCGCGGCCAGTCTGTAAAACTGCTTCATTGCATCACATCCGTCATGTCATAGAGTGTGGTTTTGCCTGTTTCGGCACGGTGGATGGCGGCCAGCGCATAAAATGCCTGCTCGGTCGCCATTTCGTCGCTGTTGCCGTTTAAACTGTGGCGGTAGCTTCCGTCCTCGCAGGCGAAGCGTTCCAGCACCTGCGGCAGCGTCTGCCCGTTCTTGACGAAGCGCTCATCGTCCAGCGAAATGCCAAGCTCCGTGAGCGCGACGATCACCTGACAGACTGACTCGCTGTTTTCTTCGTCCCATGAGAGATATGCGCCGTTCGGCTCCTGCAAGGCTGACAGCGCCGCAAGGCCGCGCTGAACAGCGTCCTCCACGTCCTGCCGATCGCGGTATTTGGCAAGCGCCTGAAGCGCCATGGCCGTCATATCCGCATCCGGCGTGCCGCCCGTGAGCGCCCAGCCGCCGTCCGGGATCTCCCGCCGCAGGAGCTCTCCGACGTAAAGCTCCCGCGTCGCCTGCGTTTCCGCCTCCGGCGCTTCCGGGATCTCATAACCGCCGCTGTCCAGCGCCAGCAGCGCAAAGATCGCGCCGTTGACGCCCTGCCGCACCGTTTCGTCGAAGTCTCCCAGCGGCAGCAGCAGGTTGAATCCGGCAGCATCGGCGGGGTTCTTCCCAATAGCCGTAAGCGCAAGGATCACGCGGGAATACTCCGTGTTTTTCTTCCGACTCAGAACGCCATCGACGGATACAATGTAATCCTCGACGTTTTTGTAATAGGTGTCAAAGTATTTTTGCGGTGCCTTGAGGCCGGATCGTGCCAGTCCAAACACGAGCCAGTCTCCGCCAACCGCAGCGCACGTTGGCTCCGGTATCTGCGCTTGCAGATACCGGGCCGTTTTTTCAATCGGGGTTTCTTCCTTGCCGCAGGCCGCAAGCGAAACGAGCATCGCAAGCAGCAGAAGCAGCGCCGATAATCGTTTGATGTGGGTTCCTTTCATACGCGCCGCCTCACGGGTTCTTGACCGTCTCGGATTGGCAAAGCGGCGCATTTGTCATACCGTTCAGCAAAAACAGCTTGATCGCCGCGCCATCGGGCAGTGCCATTTCGCCCGTTTCCGTCAGAATCCCTGTACCCACCAGCTTGCCGTCTGCGGTATACACTGCCGCGATCAGCTTTGCATCCGTGGGGAAGGTTCCTGAGATAGCCAGCTTACCGCTCTGTGCGCTGAAGCTCCAGTTCAGGCTCTCTCCGATCTTTCCGGTCGATGTGCTGCTTCCCACGGTAATATCAAACGAAATTTCTTTGGTTGTGGTACCCACACCGGGTTTCATCGTGTTGTCCTGCGTATTTTGCTGATTGTGGTACATCGTCTGACCCTTGCAGTAGACCAGCGTGACGGATTTGTCTTCCGCTGTCAGAGATTTATCCGTATCCTTCATCTTCATCAGCTTTGTCACGTCGCGCGTCACGCCGTTTGCATACGTTGCGGTCACCTTGAGTCCTGTGGTATCAAATTTATCGCCCGCCTCATAGTGCGTCTTTGTCGGGGGCGATTCTACCGTCAGCGTCTCGACCGCGCTGCCGTAGGCCATGAGATACCCGGAGTCGTTTTTGAAGTAGAGCGTGCCGTTTTCATCGACGATCGGGCTGCAAATACAATACTGTGCCTGTTCGCCTGCCGGTGTAAAGAGCGCATAGGCAGTCGTGCAGGTTTGCTCGGTTTTCCCCTCCACGACACGTTCGAGCGTCGTATAGTCTGCTTCTGTCTGTCCCTCTTTATCGCGCAGGACGCGGAGTGTGCCGGGCGTGTAGTTATCCAGGAAGTAAATGTAGTTGTAATTGTCGTAGCCTGTGGTGAGAAGGCCGCTCGTCTGCGGATAGCCCTGCGTGTCCGCACGGTACGCAATGGACATCGCGCCGCTGAGGTCAATTACTGTAATGCTATGGCCGGAGTATTCCGTGAACTGTCCGCTGCCGCAGACACCGATATAGGCGCGGCCATTTGCAATGACGGGCGTAGACGTACTCATACCGCCGATAGGCAGCTCCGCGCGGTCTGTCAGCCTCCATGCGCCGTCCGTATCCTTCTGTACCCGCACACGGTAGAAATAGCTGCCCTTGGAATCAAAGTAGAAGGCGTTTGTGGCTTCATCGTAGCAGATGGTGCTTCGGATGTCGCCCGCAAAGCCTGTCATGGAATCCAGCAGCTTGCCGCTCATCGGGTCCAGCAGCAGGACATTGGCTGTCTTGCTTGTATAGCCGCTTTTGCCATCATCTGTACCAACAAGCACATAGTCCCTGCATACATATGCACCGGCCCAATAGAAGCCGCCCTTCTGCACATACCGCCACGTCGGGGCCTTCGCTTCCTTTGCTTCGCCGGGGTCTTCGTCGGTCAGAGAGATGCAGACAAAGCTGGCGTTCTTTATCTCGCTGTTCCAGAAGCCTGTATAGGCATAACCGTCTGATACGGTGATCGGGCAATTTGGCTGTCCGCCGAGCGGATCTGTGTAAAGCCAGAGAGATTTCAACGTATCTGCGTTGAATGCCTGAATCCGTCCATTGGAAAGCCCGACAAGGATCATGCCCTCGGCATACGTCGAATTATTGATCGCAAAGCTGGACGTACCTGCCATTGTACCCTCGCATAGAACTGCGCCGGTGTCCTTGTCGATCTTTAGAATTCTCGTTCCGGCATAAGCGATCAGATTACCACCGACCAGAATCGGATTGCCGACTGCACCTTCACTGTAGCCATCGCCGACTTTGCTTGCCCAATAGAGTGTGCCGCTCTCCGCCGCAAACGGGATTTTTGCCCTCGTTACGCCATTATTTGTGTTGGCTGTGCCGGTCATATTGCCGTTTGCGTCATACGCCGTGCCGCGGAAATCCGCCCATCCGGACGGAATGTTCGGATCAATGTCCAGATTCGTGTCTGCGGTTTTCAGCTGCAGAGAAATGACGGTATTGTCGGCAACAGGATATGACTGTTCCGGCTCAAAGCGTTCCGTCTTATCTGTCTGCTGCATCGTGCCAAAATGCAGGGTCATGCTCCCGTTGTCGCCGGCTTCCAGCTGGATCGCTCCGCTTCGCCCGGCAAAGCCGTATTTTGTCAGACTATAGAGATAGGTGAACCCCGTCGAGAACGCATATCTGCCTTCGCTGTCCGGCCAGAGACGCACACCGCTGGCTTTTTCATAGATGTAAAGCATCGCCCCCTCCGGCGCAAGAGAAAACTTCACCGCGGTACCTGCCGCCTTGTTGACGGTAACGGTATAGTCGGTCGCGTCGTTAAGGTTCGCCTGATCCTTTACTGTGATCGTGATACTCTGCGTATCAGCCGCTCCGCTGAGTGCGACGGAAACCGCTTCGCCCGCCTGCACACTTTCATTGTTGACCAGCAGCGCGTAGCCGCTGTCCGTTTCGCCGTACCGGGGGCCGTTTCTTGTTCCAAGCGTCAGCTCCAGCGCTGTCGCCATCTCCGGAACCGTAATGATATATGCCTTCTGCGAGGAAAGGAAGCCGGTTCCGTTTTCTCCATAATGGAGGATCACCGGACTGCCGCCGTAGGTGATCGTCATACTGTTCAAGGACAGCCCACGCTTCAGCGTCACAACATAGTCCGCAGAATAGGTAATGTTTTTTGTGCCGCTGGCAGTACCTGCTTTGGATGCTGTGAACGTCAGCGTATTTCCATAGACGTTTCCAAACAGGATCGCATCGGTAAGCTCTTTTCCCTCTGCGCTTGTTCTCGCAACGTCCTGCACAGTTTGCCATGTGCCGTCCGTGTTCGTATCTGTGATAGAGCAGTAGCGAAGCGTACATGCAGCGCCGTCTGCCGGATCTGCCCAGACCGCAAGCCGTCCCTGATTGTCCGGAACGACCGCCGTATAACTGTGCGTTTCTGGCGTAAACTTCTGTCCAAAATCAAGCGCTTCGATTGGAAGCGACGATCTCAGGCCGACATAGAGCGCACTCAGGCTCGGAATCTGCGCCTGCGGAATGGAGACGGTGAATTCTGCATTCTCCTCATTCAGCGTAAACGTTTCTTCCGCATGATAATAGGTGTCCTTCGTCGCATAGTAGGTATATTCTTCACCGTTTACCAGCGTATAAATGTATTTGTTCCCAGCTTCTCGGCGCGACTGTAGGATCTCTCCGTTTCCGTTTTTCATGACGATGTCCATGTTCCCATCCGCCAGCGTCACCGTCACCTTTTTCCCTTCGCCGCGCTGGACGATGAGCGTATATTCCGTCTGATAGCGCCCGCTTGTCACGAGAACAGGGATATTTTGCGTTTCCTTCGTCTGATCGACCGGCACAGAAACATATGCGTCTGTCAGCTGCGTCCCGTTCACATACACGGAATAGGACTGCACCGTCGGTGTCGGATAGATCTTGAGGCTTTCTTCCGTGTTGAGTACCTTATAGGTATAGGTAAACGTCTGATTGGAAAAGCGCTCGTTTGCTGCCGGTTTATTTCCGGACGCGCCCTCCATCCGCAGCGCAGACAGCGTCGGCTTTCGGCCCAGCCGCAGCGTGAGCTCCTCATGCAGCATATAGCTGCCGGACTCGGCGCTCACCCGGAACAAGATCTCATTTCCGTTTGCGCCGCGCGTCAGCACACCATATAGCGGCTCCCGCTTCGATCCATCTGTAACGCGGCTGCTGATCTCGGTACCTGCCGTATTTGTATAAATCGCAGAAATGGCAGCGCCGTCTGGAACAGAATCGGTCAGCGTCACATACGGATATAGCGGGCCGGTGAAGGTGTCGAGGATAGCGGCTGCAAAAGCGTGCGCACCATCGTTCGCCAGCTCAAGCGGTTTATAATTTGTTTCCTTATAGCCGCTGACCTCCGAAATCGCGAAGGCTTCTTCGTTGATCCATTCTGCAGTTGGGATCGACGGAAGGCCGCTGATCGTCAGCGCCGTTCTATTGACTGTCAGTTCGCCCGTGACCGACTTGTTATCCCTGCGAATGCAAAACGTATAATTGCCGTTCGGTAGGCGCAGTTTTCCGCTTGTCTCGGCATAAAACTGCTTTCCAAATGAGTTTGCCGCCGAAATGGTATAATCGGTGCCGGTAAACTGTGAAAACGAGACCTCGTATGTCGTCTGCTGCCCCGCTTCATAGTCCGTGATTGCCTTTGTGATTTCTTCGGCATAGCTTTTTGCTGTGTCGCTGTCAATACCGAGGTAATTGTCATACGCTTTCTGGTAAGCCGCCGACGCAGCGCTTCGCACGTCGGCGGGCTTATCCAGATACCCGGCCATGACCTGCATCAGCGTTTGCAGCCCTGCCGTTATTGCGCTCTGCTCCGATTCGGTGAAACGGAAGTACGTCACGGAGGCTGCCGCATGGTCAAGCGTCACACCGGACGGCACACTGCTATACCGATAGTTGCCGGTTACATTCTCGATGGTGGTAACAAAGCCATCGCCGCCGTCCATCCCAAAGCGATATTGGCTGGCGTTCAGCGCCTGCCATATTGTCTGCCCGTCCTGATAGGAGATCTTCACGGGCGCAATCAGCAGCTTTCCTTCCGCCTCGGCAGAGAAATAAAAGAAGTTCTCTCCGTCTGCGGACTGCGCGGCAGGAAGAGCTTCCGCCGCGGCGTCTTCCACCTCTGCGTCTTCCGCAGGCGCGGCGTCCACGGTATTCTCCGCTTCGACCGGCTCTGCGTCCGCTGCCAGCACGCTGAGCGGCAGGCAGGACAGGAGCATCGCCAGCAGGAGCAATGCTGCGGTCATTCGTTTCAGTTTCATCAAGATTCCTCCCATCAGTACAGGCAATCCAGCCATTTCAGCCGCAGCTTTTTCGGCCAGTTTGTGTGGGTTTTCAGGCTTTCCAGCGTCGCATCGTGGAATGCCCGCATTTCTGTGAGCTGCTCCGGTGAGATCGCACGGCTGGAAAACAGCGCCTGTGCGTTATACATGGTCATATCGTGCAGCTTCGCGGCGTACTCCTCTCCAAGCTGCTCCTTTGCCGTTTCACAAAGCTCCAGCATGGAACCCGTGCCGCGCTTGAAGCCCATTGCTGCCAGCAGTGCCGCGCAGTCTGTAAACAGGCAGGCGGCTGCGGCGGACGGGTCTTCCTGCGTGAATGCTTCGTTTCGCTTTTTGAGGATGACCGCGTGGCGGATGAGGATGGCCGCAAGCAGCAGAAGCAGCAGTGCGGCAACGAGGATGATCCAGAATACGGGCTTGTGAAGAAGTCCCGTGCGCTGGCCGCCGTCCGGGGTGTTGTCCTCCGAATCGTCCGGCTCTGCATCGTCCTGTTCCAACTCCTGACCTTCCGTTATACGCGGGCCGTCGCCGTTGCCTTCCTTGCCCGCGCCGACCGGCTTGATGCCGCTCTCGGTCTGTTCGGCGGAAAGATTTTCAAGGCCCGGCGTCAGCGCCAGCGGCAGCCAGCCGATGCCGTCCTGATATACCTCCACCCACGCGCCTGCGGCGCTTGCGTCCACGCTCGTCGGCTCATTTTCCGTAGTTTTAATCGTATACCCCTCGACATAGCGGGCGGGGATGCCGTAATAGCGGAGGGCCAAAGCCGCGACGGTCGCGTACTGGTACGTCGTGCCGTCCGCGGTATCTGCCAGCGGCAGCGCGATGGTATCGCTTCCGTCAAAGCACAATTCCAAAAAGGCCAGCGCCGCCGTCTGCGCCTGTTCTTTCGTCAGGCTGTCTGCCGGGCCGTAGCTCTCACAGCATTGATCCAGCACCGCGCCGAGCTGTGCGCGGAACTCCGCAGGCACGTCCAGCGCGTAGGAATATACAAATTCGCGGTACGCGCTTTCCATCTGTAAGTACGATTTCACGCCGTCCGACGTGTCATTCTGCAAAAAGTCCAGCAGCTCCGGCAGCAGCGTCTGCGCATCCGAAACCGTCTCATAGGAATAGCCGCGTTCACCGCGCAGACCGCTCGTTTCGACTGCGGACGGCTGAATTTTGGTTTTCGCCAGTCCTGCACGTTCCGGCAGCACAGTACAGGGCTCATAGCGGTACAGGCTGCACCCGGTAAGATTCTGCACACTGACGCTGCCGGACTGGTAATTGCCCATCAGCCGGGCAGCCATTGCCAACTGGCTTTGGGGATAGAAGCCGGACTGATGCAGCCAGTAAAAGAGGTCTTTTTCCTCTGCGGCGGTTTCTGCGTCCAGTGCCGTCCATGCTTCATTTTCGTATGTATCACCGACGAAGCCGCGCAGATAGAGCGTCTGCGCTGTGTCCGCCGTGACAGACAGAATGGTGTCTGTGCTCTCCGTCTTCACGACCGGCTTGGACAGATCACCCTCTGGCAGAAGTTCTTCCGTTTTTTCGTAGCGCCAGTGATGCAGGGTATCCTTCGCATTTTGTGAAAGGGCCTGCATTGTGCCTGTTTGCAGGGAAATTGCGGCTATGCCCGCCACGATCACGCCCATGAGCAGGAAACTCGCCGCCGAGACGGCGTTTTTGTTTTTCTGCCATGTCAGCATCAGCAGCGCAATCGCTGCCGCAGCAAGGAGCATGATGCCCGGCTGAACAAATGCCGCTGCTACACTCAAGGCTGCCAGTAAAACCGCCGTCAATGTCGGTACGCGCGAGAGAGCGACACTCACCATCGCAAGCAGAATGCCGCTCACGATCCCGGCCAGCCAAAGGCCGGAGCCGTCTGTTTCGGCAAGCGGCAGGAGGATGCCTTTTTCCGCTGCCCAGAGGTCACGCAGCGTGTTCCATGCTGCGCCAAAACTGTTCAATAACGTGTTCCGCGCAAACAGAACAACGAGCAGCAAAGCCGCCAGCAGAATGGGGAGCAGCAGCCTCGTCTTTTGGAAATGCCGGATGATTGCAGCGGCAATACACGTCAATACGCCTGCACCCAGCAGCCAGAGCATGGCGGAGAAGCCGCTTATCGTGTGGAAAATCGCGGCAAGCGCGAGGAAAATCAGGAGAGCAGACAACAGTTCCAGCAGCGTTTGACCGCGCGTGGACTGCGTCTCGCGGTAGATTCCGGCCCGCAGGCCGGTCAGATTCTTTTGTTTCATATCGGCCCTCCTTACAGTTCCAGCTCGGAGAGCTGCGCGGCGTAGTCCTTCTCATTGAACCGCTCACCGCAGACAAGCGCGGTCAGGCGGCCAATCGTGGAAAGCTGCTCTGTTTCTGCCTGTTGTTCTCCGGAAACGTAAATCAGATGCGACCAGCTTCCGGCGGGCACCTCCTGCAACAAAAGCGACGCGCCGCTGACGCCTGTCGTCGCTTTCGCCGTAAACAGGCGCGGAAGCAGGCCGATGAGGTCGTCCATGTCGCGAATTTGCTGGAAAACACAGCGGCCCGTGGATTCCTCGTTCCAGCCGACCGTGAATTGCACGGACTGGGAAAGAAGGTTCCGGCAGACGGAGACGACAATCTCGGCTTCCGCGTCGGTGCGGGCGGCAGTGGGGGGTTCCTCTGTGCGCTCCCAGAAAACCGCCGCAGAGCGCGTGATCGGCAGCGACGGGTCTTTGACGATCAGCTTGTCATATTTGTGGCTGAGCTTCCAATGGATCTGCCGCTGGCTGTCGCCGGGAACGTAATCGCGGATCTGGAACATCTCAGACAGGTCATAGCCGGGCCGCTCGTTGGAATAATCCTCGGTATCGTCGATGTGCGCCGCAGCGGGGGATAGCACCAGCGTCTGCAAAAACGTATCCGGCTGCACGACGCAGGCGCTGTGCGCGTCAGGCCGCGTTTTCACGCCGATGAGACCGAAGCAGTCATACAAACGGGCGGATTCCACGGCCAAGCGAATGCGTCCGCACCACGGGCTTTGAAGTGCAATCTTCATCGTCCGTTTGCCCTTCGGCCAGATGCCGCTGCTCACATTCACGGTCTGCGTCTCACCATTCAACTGGTTCTCCAGCCGTACACGGCAGACAATCTGGCAGACCGGCAGCCATGTTGGGTTCTGCACGATCAGCTCTGCCGTTCCGCTCTCGCTTTTGCGGAGATTCACAGGCAGCCTGACCGCCAGTTTCAGCTTTTTCGCCGCGTACAAATTGACCGGCAAACAGACCAGCGGCAGCAGCACCATGCAGGCGGCGATGCCGAGCGCGATGGGGCTGGCTGTCTGGACGGTTAGAGCGATAAGCCCTATCGTCAGCAGCAGCCAGACGAATTTTCGTACTATTTTCATTTTTTCAGCACCGGCATATCCGTTGTCTTGAGGATCTCAGCCAGAACGGATTCCGGCTTTTCCTCCATCATGCGGGCCTTGCTGCTCAGCATCAGACGGTGCGCGCAGACGTCCGGGAAGATCGCGGCCACGTCCTCCGGCATGACGAAATCACGGCCGTTGAGATACGCATACGCTTTCGCCATCCGGCAAACCGCCAATGCACCGCGCGGGCTGACGCCGAGCGCGGCCTGCGGATGGGTGCGGGTCTTTTCCACGAGCGTGGTCACATAGTCCAGAACGGCGTCGCGCATATCCACTTTTCGCACGTCCTGCACCAGTCCCAGCAGTTCTTCCTTGTTGACCACGGCATATGCCCGGTCAAGGGGATTATCCACATGGCGGTCGCGGAGGATGTTGACGCTGCTCTTATGGTCGGGGTAGCCCATGCTGACGCGGATGAGGAAGCGGTCAAGCTGGGAGTTCGGCAGCATCGTCGTACCGGCAGAACCAACCGGGTTCTGCGTGGCAAGGACGATGAAGGGATTCGGCAAATCATACGTCTTGCCGTCCACTGTGACCTTGTGCTCCTCCATGGCCTCCAGCAGCGCGGACTGCGTCTTGCTGGAGGTACGGTTAATTTCGTCCGCCAGCAGCAGATTCGTCATGATCGCGCCGGGCTTGTAGACGAACTCGTCCGCTTTTTTATCATAGACCGAGAAGCCGATGATGTCTGACGGCACGGTGTCCGACGTGAACTGCACACGGCGCGTCTCCAAGCCCAGAACCTTTGCAAAGGCCATGGCTGTCGTGGTCTTGCCGACGCCCGGCACGTCCTCCATGAGAACGTGGCCCTGCGCCAGAATGGCCATTAAAATCTTCTCGACAATCTCATTCTTGCCGACGATAACGGACTCGATCTCCTGTAAAATCTCGTTGATTTTTGTATTCATAGCAAGCTGCTCCTATTCGTTATTTTTTATGTCGTTATCCTTCTCCGCCGGTGTCTCCGCTGCCGTCGTCTCCGCTGTCAGAGCCTCCGCCGGGATCGCCGCCAGCGCCGCCGCTGCCGGAATCATCTCCACCGTCGTCACCACCGGGGGTATTTCCGCCGTCATCGCCGCCGGGATTTCCACCGTCATCACCACCCGGATTCGGGCCGGGAGACGCGGGTTCCGGTTCGCCGCAGGCACAGAAGCCATTGGCGTAGGTGTGCGCTTCGTTTTCGGTCAGGACTTTCTGACAGACGCTGCATATCACTTTATGCGTGCCGTCGCCATTGTTCACATATTGCTTATGTTCCTCACAGACGTGACTGCCGTACCCGCAGACCGAGCAGGCACCGTTTTCGCCCTTCTGGTCGTGCACCTGTTTGACAGACAATCTGCAATCTTTGCAATAGAGCGTATGTCCGTCCGCATCTACTTCGGAGCCATCCCAGCGGAATTCACCGATACCATTGCAGGCGCTCATATGCAGCATCTTGCACTTATCGCATACCCAGTCGTATTCGCCTTCTACGTAGTGGTGCTCCGCTTCATTGATATGCGTACCGCAGTTTTTGCACTTCTGATAATGTTTTGCACCGTCAGAATACCAAACGTCCCCAATTTCATGCTCCAGCGGTTCAGGTTCTTCTGTCTCCCGCTTTGCATGGCAATCCTGGCATTCATCCGTTCGGATACCGCCGTGTTCACAGCTTGCTGTGTTGCTGATTTCCTTCCAGATATGCGGTTCTTCCTTTTTGTATCCGCAGTCGTGCTGGCATGTGATGATGTGTACCTCGGAATTTTCTTCGCTCGTGTATTGAAGCACATGCGGCGCGGGATCGCCAACATTCTTTCCGCAGTCCCCGCAGACCAGCGCGCAGGTTCCGTTCTCCTGATCGACATACTTCTGGTGATTCTTCGGGTGCGTACAGGGATTCTCCAAGCCGCAGCGCTTGCAGATCTGTTTTGTTATACCGTCCGTTGTAACAGCTTGCAGATCGTGGTGCGGTTCTTCGGACCAGCGCCCGCCGCCGTAGTAGGTCACGCAGTAGCCGACAGAGTTTCCGCGCCCCTGTCCATTTCCGATATCCCAGCCATAGGCCAGCGTATAGCGCAGCGTCAGTGTATCTCCCGGCTTTAGGTCGGCCTTATCCATGCCGTAGGACGGATAAGTTCCGTTAATTTCATATTCCCAGCCGGAACCTTCCGTGAAATCCAATTCACCGAGACTGCTGCTTGCGTCATTCAGGCTCAGGCTGTTGCGGTAGATGCAGCGCCAGAGGATGTCCAGATTCGTACCTTCGCCAAACTGCGCGTCAATTCTGGCAAAGTTCTCCTCCTCCGTACCGCTCCATGAGCCGCTGATCGCATTGGCGCGCATACCAAGGCCGCTTGTATCGTCCAAACTTCTCAGGTAGAAATCAGGGCCGAACGGATCGTTGCACTCCGCGCGCCAGCCGAGGCTTCGTTCAGCCGTTCCGAATGGCTCCGGCGCCGTATAGCCCCAGACCGCTTTTGCAACTGCGCAGGACGCCGGTTCACCGGCAAGGACATCACAGGTGGTGGACGAAGAACCGAGTCCGACGACGCCCATGTCGATCACGATCGTCGCCTCGCCGAGTTTTTCGCCGCTGCTTGCGCGTTCGCCGCGGAGCAGGATCGTTTTCTCGCCTTTATTGCCGAAGGCGTCCTCGGCACTGATCACAAGTGTATGCTCGTTTGTGTCTCCCTTTTCCGGATTACTCGGCGTCACCTTGAACTGCTGCCAGCTTCCGCCCGCAACGCCGGTAAAGATGCACGCTTCATCATCCATCTTTACACTCAGCTTGGTGTCCGTTCCGGTATACAGGATATACGTTTTGTTCTGCTCGGCATCCTCGCTCCAAGCGCGGAGCTTAAAGGTCAGCATCTGTCCGTTTGCGACGCTTTCGACACCCTCCAGATCGCACTCGATCTTTACCTCCTGATCACCGCGGTGCTTATACGGGATGCTGATGATAAACGTGTATTCTTCGCCCGCGCCGGAGGCTTTGATGGTAAACGTATTTTCGCCCGTTTTGCCATCCTCGGCCAGAAGCAGCGTCACGCTGCCGGTGGGCGCTGTGAGTGTCTTTGTGCTGAAATCGCCCGACTGATAGCAGGTGACGGAGGTGATCTCAATGCCAGACGTGTCCTCGCCTGTGAGCCGCAGCTCGTAGCCAAGACTCCCGTCCGTCAGCTGATTGTCATAGACATCTTCCGCATGGACGGTCTTCCTGTTTTCGCATTTCAGAACACACGGCTTCGCTGCACCATCTTCCATAACGGTATACGCCATTTCAAGCGAAACGTCGCTCTGGTAACGGATCGTGACCGCGAAATTCACTGTGCGCTCCTTGACCTTCGTGGTCACGAGGGCCGTATAGGTCGCGCCGCTGTCCGTGGCTTCCAGCCGCACGGAGCCGCTGTCCGTGCTCATAGCCGCCCCGTTGAAGCTGGCGCTTGTGATCTGCGCGTCCTGTGCGCTCCGACCAGTCAGACCGAGCTTATACAAAAGCTCACTGTTATTGATCTGGTTATGCTTGATGGTCAGCGCCGCGCGCTTGTCCGCATCGCAGAGAACGTTCTGCGCCGTGACGGACTTTTCGTACCATGTAAATTGCAGCTGGAGATCGAGACCATCCTCATACGTTACGACGAACGTATAGCTGATGGTCTGCCCCAGCACCTCGGCGGTCACGGCGAGATAATAGGTTTCCGTGTCCTTGCCTTCTGCGGCGGCCATCTGGATCTCGCCGGATTCCGAGAGCGTTCCGCTTTCGCCGTCCGTCGCCCAGTATTCCGCCGTGCGGATCGTTGCATCATCCGCGTTTTCGCCGAGGAATTGCAGCGCGTATGCGAAATTTCCGTCTGTCAGCGTGTCGCTCTTGACCGTGCGATTGACCGAGCCGTTGGCCGGGCAGGTGGCCTGACCGTTGGGTTGCCATGTAAGCTGCAAATCGAGGTCAATGCCGCTTTCCAGCCGCAGAACGAACGCGAAATTCACGTCTGTCTCCACGGTTTCGCCCTTCTGGTTCTTTTGCGTCGCATGAGCTTGTACGGTCAGGATATAGTTCTGGAACTCTGCGCCGTCCGGCAGCGTCATATCCAGCACGCCGCGCGTTTCCGCGTCCTGTGATACGCCGTTTCCAACTGCGACCTGCACATCGGTGATCTTTGCATCTTCCGCGTCAAGGCCGGTGAGGTTCAGCTCATAGCGCAGTCTGCCACGGTCGAGCTGGGCCAGCAGGACGCGCTTGCCGACAGAGTCTCCGGGCGCGCAGACCATGGAGCTTGCCTGTGAGCCGTATTTGTACCACGTCAGCAGCGCACCAAGGTCGAGTTCCGTTTCCGGCAGATCCTCGTCCGTCTCGCCGGTGTCTCCGGCTTCCTCGCCCTCGTTGCCCTTGTTGGAATCCGTGTTCGTACCGATGGCGGCGTCGGCCAGAACCTCCTGCTGGGGCTTGCCTTGCGGCTGCTGCTCCGGCTGGGTGTCCTGTCCCTGCTCCGTCTGGTTCTCCGTTTCCTCCGGGTCAGGCTGCTCCTGTTCGCCGGCCAGCGTACTGTCGGCGCTGCCGCCCGAACCGGCTGCGCCGGTGCTTTCGGCTTCGCCGTTTCCAGCGTGGCCGGGCGCTTGTCCTGCTTGCAGGACGGTGATCTCCTGCGGCGCGGCTTGCAGGATGGGATTGTCCGGCTCGGCCGACCGCATGCCCATGAGCGGCAGACAGATACTCAGCAGCAGCGCACAGATCAGCACGCCGCAGCCTGCCTGCTGCACCCATGGGTACCTTTCAAGAAATTTTTTCATGTGTGTTCGCCCTCCGGGAAAAGGGCTTCCCCCTTAAAAAAGTCTGCATTTTGTGCAGTTTATTCGTATGTTCAAAACTTCTCTTAAACGCACGAATAAGCCGCACGGTTCCCCACGCTTTCGCGTGGGGAACCGCCCAGCTTGGGGTGGTTATCCAATATTCAATTCAGAACGTTGGACTGCGTGTTTCATTTTGCGAATTTTTCCATGAAGCGCATGAGGATGGTCGCGACCTGTGCGCGGGTGGCGGAACCCTGCGGGTTCAGCTTGCCATTCGAGCCCTGAAGGAGCCCTTCGGCAACTGCCCACTGCATGGCCTCTGCCGCGTATCCGCTGACCTTGTCCGCATCGGAGAAGGCGGTCAGGGCGGCGGATCTGCTCACGTCGTAGCCCTTCTGCTTCGCGTAGCGGTACAGGATCGTCGCCAGCTGCTCACGGGTGATGACGCCCGGCATATTGGTGCCGTCCGAAATGCCGTTGTCCATGGCCCACTTCTGGCCCGCCGCGTACCACGGCGTACCATTGGTGTTCACGCCCTCGACACGGGCAAGGATCGTGACGATCATGCCGCGCGTCGTATTCGCGTTCGGGCTGAAAGCAGTGGAGGACGTGCCGTTCATCAGGCCATTCTCATAAGCGTACTTGACGCCGTCATAGAACCAGTTGTTCGCGGAAACATCCGTGAACGGCAGGTTCTTGCCGGCATCCGGATTCTGAGAAGGCTTGCTCGGCGTGGTGGGGATAACCGGCGTACCTTCCGTCAGCTGGCGATAGATTCTTTCCGCCTCGGCCAGCTTGTCCAGCAGCTCCTGCGGGAAGGTCTTCATCTGATCCGCCGACAGTCTGGATACAGCTGCCTTCGCCGCATTGATCGCGTCGCCGCTATTGATGGTCACGGTACCGATGGCGTTGATCTTCTCGACAGCGTCGTTCCAGATCAGCGTATCGGCAGCCTCGATCAGCTCGTCCATCTTTCTGGTTTCCGCGACGGAGAGGCTCTCATACAGGTCAGAATTCTTCTTGATCTCCTCGTATGTACGCTGGGCGCTGCGGATCTCCTCCACATCGTCGAGCGTTGCCTCAGCCGGTCTGGGAAGCGACTTGACCGTCGCCTTGAACTCCTTGAGCTTGCGGTAGCTCTGTACCTTCTCAAGCAGCTTTTCCAGATTCTCGACAGCATCTTTATTGACCTTAGCCTGCTGCTCGGATTGCAGCTGCTTGTACGCAGCCTCTGCCGCAGCGATCTGCTTTTCGTACTTTTCGTAGTTGGTAAAGTCGATGGTGTCGGCCTGCGGGAGCTGCTTCAGCTGATCTTCGACCACCTTGTAGCTGCCGCTGGCAGAGATCACTCTGACCACATACCACGTGCCGTCGTTCGACTGCGTGTTGCCGGCCTGATTGTTCATGGTGGGCCAGCCCTTGATGCCGCAGCCGATGTAGATCGTGTCGCCCGCGACGACGGGGATGGACTCGGTGCGCTTGTAGAAGCTGCTGCCCTCGGTGTTGGACGTGACCTTTTCGTTCAGGAACGTCTTCACGAGGAAGTTCTTGTTCGCCGCCGTCGGGGTCACCGTCAGGTTCGAGCTGTCGCCGTCGATGACGAGCGTGTAGGTATAGGTGCCGCCGCGCTTACCGGGTTCAAACGTGGTGGTCAGGCGCGGGTTGCCATCGCCGTCGAACGTCAGCGATTTGAGCGTCGTGTCAGAGTTGCTCCACGTGCCGCCGACATCTTCGCCAAGACCCACGGAGGTGTACTTGATGCTGATGATATCGCCGTCCGCCAGCTTGCCGTTTTTCACGGAGAAGTTGGCAAAGCCCTCGTTGGTGAACCAGTCGTTGAGCGTACCCATCCAGCCGGACTGCTGGCCGCCGGTGAATTCGGCAAGGCTGTAATCGCCGTCGGTAATGGTGGAAAGATAGGTGATGTCGAAATCATACGTCCCGTCGCCATTGCCGCCGGTGCCGAGCCATGTGCAGTTCGCTTCCGTGAGTGCGCGGAGCAGAACGGTCATCATGGTGTCGTTTTCGCCAAGCGGGTAATTCTTCCGTTCGAGCCAGTACTGATCCTCAGGTCTGTAGAAGTGTTCGAGCGCGGCTTTGTTCTCGCCCTCGGCGCTGCTGCCGTCGTTCGTGTAGTTCTGGACGCTGACGGTCACAGTACCGACCTGCACGCCGGGCGTAAAGGCATTGCCGTTCGTGTCGTCGTTGACCTTCTTCCAATACTCGCCTGTTCCGTATTCCCAGCCCTTGATCTCGGCGCCGGTATTAACGTCGTTGGCAGCGTTGGCCATGTTCTTGAGCACGGTTCTGCGCGCCTCGCCGACGGCTTCGACGGTCTTGGCGTTCTTGATTCCCTCAATGCCAGCTTCATATGCAGCGTAGATCTGCTCGTACTTCGGATGCTCTGTGCCGTAGCCGTCGAGCGCGGTCTTGGCTGCGGCCAGCGCGCTGTCTTTCGCAGCGGTGATCTCGTCGGCGGAGCCGCCGGCGGGAACCCACGTCACCGTGGCCACCACGTTGTCATACGGCATGGTGAAGTACTTGAAGCTCCGGAGGATACGGCTGGCCTTGACGTCCGTGCCGTAGTCCGAAAAGTCAAAGGTATCAAGGCTTCGGTCGGCGATGTCTTCCTCGGCGAGACCGGAGAACGTGATGCCGCGAAGCTCGTACTCGTTGTCATTGACGTAGAAGTGCGGAACCTCGGTGGTGTTCGTGCCCTTGACCCAGTGGTCTTCGATGCGCCACGCAGCGCCGGTGTCAGTGATGGCGTAGTCGTTGCCCGGAACGAGATACGGGAAGTTTGTCTTCACGCTCGCATCCGTCAGCGGATGGCCATCCTTGTCGTCCTTGCGCGCGCCGCGAATCTGGAAGTAGGTGGCATAGGTCGGGTTCGCGCAGAAGTAGACGTCCGTACCAACGTCGACCGTCGTCACTTCCTCGTAATTGACCTTCGTCTGGCTTGTGTTCACCTTGTTGAAGGTAAACAGCCCCGCCATCATCGTGCCGCCGGTGGTGCCGTTCGTGCCGTCGACGACGCGGTGCTCCTGAAGCCACTTGATCATGGCTTCCAGACCGCCCTTGTCTGCTTCCGGCACAGCAGAGAGGTCATACGCCACCGTCAGCGTGTAGCTCTTCGCGCCGCCAGCTGCCAGTCCCTCGCGCGCGGCGAGAATCTCGTTGTAACGCTTCGTTTCCTGCACGCTGAGCTCGTCGCGCTGATACTGCGTCATCGCGTTGTAGTAGCTCTCGAGCTGGTCGATCAGCTTGACAGCCGATGCGTCGAGCTTCGTCAGATCTTCGGGGAAGCGCTTCATGAGCGCCCGGAAATCGGCGAGGTTCTTCGCGTTCGTGTCCGCGGCCTTTCTCTGGAGCGTCTCGATGCCGGACTTCGCAGTCAGCTGCGCCGCGTAAGCGGAAGCTGCGTCCGCGGCTTTGTCGATGCCGTCCATGCCGGTCTTGTAGAGCGTTTCGATCGTCCGCCAGTCGGCCTCCGTGAAGCATTCCTTCGGATAGTCCGGATTCTCATACGTTTTCTTGAGCTCTGCCCGCAGATCGTTCTTGATCTTCGTGAGGTCTGCCTGTGATTCATCGACCTCGGCGTAGATCAGAATCGCGCCGCCGTTGACGAACGCCGCATCGTCGCTGTCGAGGTTATAGACGTTGATGAGCTGCCAGCCCGGCTGATAGACGGTCATGGTAAGCGTGCCGTCCGCGCCGGTCTTGAGCTTCGTGTCGGTCAAAATCTCGGCGTTGACCACCGATTCATAGTCGTCCACGATCATGCTGCGGAAGACGTATGCACCCGCGGTGGGCTTTGCTTCGTCGTCTGTCATGTAGGCGGGCATGGCTGCCTTCGAGGTCGCCGTCAGCGTGAACGGCACACCGACGACCGCCTTGTAAGCGCCGTTGGTCTCGTCCTGCGGAAGATCCGTCGTCAGCGTCTGATACCGCATCTGATCCGGCACACGTTCAAGCGCCATCGGCCAGATATCCTCGCTGATGTTGACCATGCCCGGCATTTCCACGCGCACGATGGTTACTTCGTCGCCGTCGTGGAGCAGGAACTTGCTATACTCATTAAATCCAGCGTAGTCGATACCGCCCGCCCGGCAGGAGAAGCACATCGTACCGTTGACGTAGACCATCAGCTCACTCATGGAGTTGACCCACCAGACATTCTGGTTCTTATAGGTGCTGGTCATTACATCCGCGACCGTCGTACCGGCATTCACCGTGCGGGTATAGGTGCGCATGTTGAGCTTCTTGCTGATGGACGTTGCCTTTTTGGCCGCTAATTCGTCGGTCAGCGAGACGTGTACTGTGATCTTATCCGCGTTCGGAACAAGGCTGAAATACGCGCTGCGGAGACGGTTGAACGCGTCTGCCTGTATCCCTACTTCGCTTACACCCATTGTGGAGGTGAATGTTCCGTGTTCCTTCGCGGTGTTCAGCGCATTGGCGCGCGCTGTCACATAGGCCTGCCAGCTATCGCTGGTGTAGTCGTCCGCGCTCAGCGTGTCGTAATAGCCTGCGTAGAGCGAGATACCGGCAAGCGCGTTGTCAGTGACCGCTTGCAGCAGGCTGTGAACACGGGTGTCCAGACCGGCTTTGGCTTCCTTCAGCGCCTCAACCAGTGCATCTACCGTCTCCTGCGGATGCTTGACGGAGCTGTTTTCGTCTGTCGCCGTGACGTTTCCGTCTGCGTCCTTCGTGAACAGACTGTCATACAGATTCTGTGCGTCCGTTCTCTTGCGGTAGAACGCAGCCCAGCTGTCAGTGGAGTAGCCTTTTTCCTCGAGGTCGCTGTAGAGCGGCAGCGTCTCATGAAGTCCTGTCGGGTTGACTTGAGACGTTGGGATCAGGTTTGCGATAGCTTTGGATAATTCGCTGTCTGGATCTTTCTGATCCAGCGTTTTTGCTGCCGCGTTCACGGCACTCTGTGCTGCTGATTTATTGTCGTACACAGCTTGCGCCGCGTCCACGATTACCTGCATTTCATTCCAAAATCCGGTTTTGCTCTCCGTCTTGCCGTTGTAGCGGTCATCGGAAGTATAGTATCCGGAGGTTGGAACTGCGTCGAGTGCTTCTTCCAGCTTAGATTTATCGACATTTGCATCAGCTGCCTGATAGCATAGGATAGCAATCAAATCATCATTTGCAGCAAATGCACGGATCATATAGAATGAATAATTCATCCATTTTGCAAATGATGTTTCTTGGGCTAATGGTGGGTCGTAAATCAAAACCGGCGAATTATAAGATACGTCTTTCAGCGTGAACGTAAGCGCGTTTCCATTATAGCTATAATCGTCCGTATCCAAATCTGGCGCGTCATAGTCGTCATCGCCGAGAGGCGTAATTGCATAAGGAATATCCTCAGAAAAACCTCCTGCTATCTCGATGGTAACAGCTTCTGCTTCCTTGGAAACTTCGACGATATAAATATAGCCGCCATAAACGCCGTCTTCCTTGAATCCCAGTACGCTATCCTTTAACGTCCCGCCGGTGCTTGTAACGCTGGCAGTTGGAATTGTATTAACAGCAAAGGTCGGCGCAATGCAACTGAAAAGCATTGCTACGCACAGCATGATAAAAATGGGCAGGCGGGCAAATTTGCCCGCCTGCTTTAAGAGATGTAAATCAATGCTCATTTTTTCTGGAGGTTCAAATAAGTAACGTACGGCGCAGCTTCACCATTCTGAACAATGATCTGTACCTTCGTTCCCGTGCGCGTCGGCGTAATCGTGGCAGAAGTAGTTGCGACGCCATTGATGTAGACATAGCCAGTACCAGTTACATTCACGGTATAATCACCGCTCTTTTTGCTGAGAGGCAGAATGCCGCCATTCGTTGTCGTTACTGTGCTTCCGTCCACACTGATTGTCGGGGTAGCCGCCGTTTCCGTCGTGCTGCCCGTGCAGGCTGCAACGCCGCAGACCTCAGTGGAAATCTCACCGAAGATGCCGTTCATCTGCGCCATGCCGGTGTAGATACGCACATATCGGATCGAGTCCAGATTGGCCGGTGTGCCGTTGGACTTGACTGCCCATGCAATGTCGATCGGGTCGCCGCCGCTCGTGCCCGCAACCTTGGTATCATAGTCGCTGCTGCTGGTGAAGGTCTGATACGGGTTGTAGGCGATGGTGCCGCCGAGCGTCTTGTTCGGATGCACGTCGCAGTAGCCGAAGCCGATCTGATCCGTCTTGCCCGTGCCGGGGTAGTCGGTCAGGAGCGTGCCGGTAAAGGTCAGGGTGTCGGTGATGCCGCTCTCGCGCGTCGTTCTGCTGACGAACGGAAGCGTATCAACCTTATCCATCGCCGCGCGTGTGCCGGAGGTGATGAAGTAGTTCGCGTTCATCGGGAACCAACTGTGGTTGTGGAACGTGTTTTTCGCCACCGTTCCACCGGTCGTCGTTGTGCCTACCGTCAAAGCGTAAGGAACGTCTGCCAGTACGCCGACAGCGCCCGGTTCATCCTCGCTCAGTTCGGATGTATCCGTGTTCGGGTTGGTATAGGTGATGGTTGCGCCCGTGGTGCTCTTCGTGTAATACATCGAGCCCGCGATGTCGTACCAATCCGTTCCGTTTTGGGAGACCTGGATGCAGCCAGCCTCGGAATTGTTCCAGAATGCGTTGCCGTAGACGATGAAGTCCGCGCCGTAGGGGTGCGTGGGATCGTCGGCGATCGGGTTCTCGAACTCATAGACGGCGTAGCCGCCGAAGAAGCCGAGGGAGACGCCGGTCGAGCTGGTAGCCTTGACCGTGCCGTTGCTGTCATACGCATCGCCCCAACCGCCGTTCGTCACGCCCTCGTTGACGAACTGCGCGGGAGCCGGAAGGTAAGCGTAGAGCGCCGCACCGGCTGCCGTCGTGCCGCCGCTGGGCTGTGCGCAGCTGAACGTTGCCGAACCGATATTGCCCGTGCCGGTGACGGTCACGGTGGAAGCCGAGGTCGTGGGCAGAACGACGACGCCGTACTTCGTCGTGGTGCTCTCGACGTAGTTGCCGTCCTCGTCGGTCACATAGCCGCCGTTGCCATCTTCTTCATACGCCCAATGGAACGAGCCGCCGTTGCTGACGGTGACGCTGGCGACCTTCGAGCGGTTGCTCACAATCAGCGAGAAACTGAACGGATAGTAGCCGTTCGTGGCTGTGTTCAGGATGTCTACGCCGTCGAAGTACATGCCTTCAATGTCAAGGTCGACCGATACGCCAAGACCGTCGCCGATGGCGTAATCAGTTTCGAGCGAGTTGGTAGCTGCAAATGCGCTCGCGCTCAAAGCGAAGAGCATCACAACCGCCAAAAGGATTGCTGTGAACTTTTTCATAGTTCTTCCTCCTATATTGTATTTTCCCGGTTTCTTTTTGCCCGCGCAGTCGGGATGTCCTGCGCGGAATGCACATTCTGTATCCCGCTTCTCCCGTGCGCTTTTGAGAAGCGGCTTTTATCTAACGGCGGAACAACTCGCCGCTAAATACATGCTGACACACTACAGATCCAGTATCGTTTCCTGTGCTCCCACGCGCCCATGTGGTGACCACGTTTTCCGCTTCCTTGGCGCGCTCTTATCGTCGCGGCGCTTCCCCGGAAGCAGTATCCTTTCCTGCTGCAGCTATTCAGTTGTCGGCGCGTATCGCCTTATTGAGACGGGCGAAGGCCCGGTAGATTTGTTTTAAAATCCCCCGGTTCCGCGTTCCCAATTCGGAACCGGGGATTTTAAGCGCGTCAGGGGGTGACGCACTGGCAGCTTGATCTCAGGGGGATGAGACACACATCTATCTGCAAATCTGTCCGTTTCAGATTGGCATACAATCGTTCTTGGCTCTCCCTCCGGGAGAGCTGTCGCCGCAGGCGACTGAGAGGGTCTGCTGCCTGTTACCCTCTCCGTCCTCGCTGCGCTCGGCCACCTCTCCCAAAGGGAGAGGCAAGGAGCCGGCTTTTACTTGGCTTTCCGTTCAGCCTTTTCTTGCCGCATTTTTTCTTTGTTCGCAGCCTTCTTCTGCCGCTTTTCCAGTATATCCTGTTCCCGCTGGCGTTCGTATTCCTGCTGGAAGAGCATGGTCTTCTCCAGCGCGGGCGTACTGCGCTTTGCCGCAAGCTCTCTGCTCACGCCGATCGCTTCAAGCGCATTTACCCATCCGCGGAACCGCAGTTCAATAAAATCGCCGCCAATTATTTCTGTCCTGCCGGGGATGTGCCGCAGCTCCGCCTGCTGCCGCCGCAAATATGCAGCCAGCTCTTGCGTCGTAGCATTTTGATATTTCAGAACAAACTCGATGTTCCTGTGAGACAGCGCCGTATAGGTGCGTTGGGTCAAAACTTTTTTAAGCGCCGCCATATTTTCCTCATACGTTCTGTTCGGATTCATCGCTGCACCTCCCGTTCAGAAGATGCCGCGTCCTTCGCTGCAAGCCGTCTCAATTCGATCTCGCATAAATCCTGAACGATCTTGCGGTCACGAAAATGTGGCGGTTTTTTGATGTTTGTGGTTTTTCCGGCATAAAAGGAACGGATTGCAGCTTGCCATGAGCCGAAACGGTACTCAATATACTCGCCGCCGATCACCTCGACCATCGCAGGCGGGTGTCCAATGTCCTCCATGCAGGATTTCAAATATGCAGTTAGCTGCTCCAGCGTATCGTGCTGGTGCTCGATGATGAATTGCACATTTTTGTACGCAATGACACGCTCAATGCGGCCATAGTTGATCTGGTCCAGATATGCTTGCCGTTGCTGCTCATTCATCGCAGATGATCCTCCTATCGATTTTTACGCAAAAAACAAATCATCCCGCTAACGCGAGATAATCCGATTGCTTCAAAACAAAAAACACCGATTTGCTTCAACTTTAGAAGCAAATCGGAGCCCTGTTCCGAAATACCGATAGGATCATCGTGCTATCTACCCTTTGTTTACCAACTTCTGCACGTAACAAGATCATAAAACAGGCAGCATCTCATGCAGGCGAAGAAAAGCGATTCTCCTGACTTGGACTATGGACGCAGGTCGCGTCCGCGCTCTGTTTCCTACCTTCTCACGGGATTTTCTCCCGCAATGGCGGCCTTTCGGCCACATAGCTTGTTGGTGTAACGCTGTCTTTCGTTTCCTCCAAGCTACTTTAGAAACTTGCTCATCCTCACAGTTCCGGGCGAGTAGATTTATTGCTCTTTCATTGCAGACTATAAGGCGAGAGATAACCTGCAATTACAATTCTTCATTGGTAAACATATTAAATTGTCAAGATTCTGCCATTCTTCGTATATGCTGGCATAGTTGTGACGCCCTGCCTGCACATACAAAACATGACGGTTTCGGCTTCATAAAGTTCTGCAAATTTACGAAGTCCTGAAAACACAATAATATCTTAATTTCTGACACCATTATACAATAACGTTGCAAAAAGTCAATGCGGTTCGGTATCAAAATATTGATTATTTGCGTCGTTTCCGTAAAGATCAATCGGTATCAGACGATGCAGAATACTTCTTGCAAGTAGCGTGTCTGTATGCCGTTTCCTGATCTCAACGCCGAAGACAGAAAGCAGCATCCGCTGCATTCCGATGTGTCCAGAAGTCCTAGCTGAGCTGGCTGGACTGATTGCTATTTTGGACACGCTCTATGATACGCCCAGTCCGACAATTGACGGCTACACAGATTTTATCTTTCGGAACCGCTATGGAGATCTGTTGAATCCCCACAGCTTGAATCGTGCGATTGAGCGGATCATCCGAGACTACAACGCGGAGGAATTGAAGCTTGCCGAAGAGGATCAGCGATCGCCTCTATTGCTTCCACACTTTTCCGTTCACAGTCTGCGGCATACGTTCTGTACAAGGATGTTTGAGGTCGAGTCCAATCACAAGGCGATCCAAACGATTATGGGACACGCAGAGATCAGTACAACTCTGGATATTTATACGCATATCACAGAGGACACCCTTAAAAATTCGGTACAACACATGAGTGAGAAAATCAAACTTTTCGGATAAGAAAAACTGGAATGCACAGGGCATCTGTGCATTCCAGCTTCATATTGTGTCATATTGAATTCCGAAAGTGTGTCAAAAACGTGTCAAATTGGGAATTTAATACATTTTAGCGCCCGCCGGAATGTGCGGATCGAGCATCAGAAGATGCAGCTTTTCTTCGCCGTTTTCGTGGTGGACAGCGGAAATAAGCATACCCTCAGACGCAATTCCCATCATGGGTCTTGGCGGCAGGTTCGTGATGGCGACGCACGTTTTTCCGACCAGTTCCTCCGGCTCGTAGTAATCGTGAATACCGGAAAGGATAACTCTATCTGCTCCAGAACCGTCATCCAGCACGAATTTCAGGAGTTTTTTGGACTTTTTGACCGCTTCGCAGGATTTGACCTTGACGGCGCGGAAATCGGATTTCGAGAACGTCTCGAAGTCCACAAAGTCCTTGAACAGCGGCTCAATTTCGACCTTGGAGAAGTCGATGACTTCCTCCTTTTTGGCTTCTGCCGGAGCTGCATCAACCTTCGTATTTTCTTTCTTCGGAAGATCCAGAGGCTTCATCGTCGGGAACAGGATGACGTCGCGGATGGTGTCTGCGCCGGTGAAGAGCATGACGGCGCGGTCGATGCCCATGCCCATACCGCCCGTGGGGGGCATGCCATATTCGAGCGCGGTGAGGAAATCCTCGTCGAGCATTTCCGTCTCGTCATCGCCGCGCTCGCGCTGCTCGACCTGCTTCATGAAGCGTTCGCGCTGGTCAATGGGGTCGTTCAGCTCGGAATAGGCGTTGCCCATCTCGCTGCGGCAGATGAAGAACTCGAACCGTTCGGTCAGGCGCGGGTCTTCTGGACTGCGCTTGGTCAGCGGGCTGACCTCGACCGGGTACATCGTGATAAAGGTCGGCTGCACCAGATGCTCCTCGACCTTCTGGTCGAAGCAGGCGTAAAGCGCGTTGCCCCACGTCTTTTCGGCAGCCTCCGCCAGCTCGACGCCGACTGCCTTTGCCGCAGCAACGGCCTCCGCGTCGTCGGTGATCGCACCAAAATCAACGCCGACATACTGCTTGACAGCGTCTACCATCGTCAGCCGCGGCCAGCCGGGGGTCAGATCGATCGTTTCGCCCATCCAGTTCAGTTCATAGGTTCCGAGGTATTTCTGGGCGAAGGTGGTGTAAACGCCCTCGGCGATGTCCATCATGTCGTGGAAATCGGCGTAGGCCTGATAGAGCTCGACCGTGGTGAATTCGGGGTTGTGCTTGGGGTCCATGCCCTCGTTGCGGAAGATGCGGCCGACCTCATACACGCGGTCCATGCCGCCGACGATCAGGCGCTTCAGAGAAAGCTCGGTCGCGATACGCATATACATATCGATATCGAGCGTATTGTGGTGCGTGATAAAGGGTCTTGCCGCCGCGCCGCCCGCGATGGTATTGAGAACGGGCGTTTCGACCTCGATATAGCCCATATTGTCCAGATAATCCCGCAGATGCTTGATGAACTGCGAACGGATGATGAAATTCCGCTTGACCTCCGGGTTCACGATCAGATCGACATAGCGCTGACGATAGCGCGTCTCCTTGTCGGTCAGGCCGTGGAACTTCTCGGGCAGCGGCAGCAGGGACTTGGACAGCAGCGTGATGGTCTTCGCGCGCACGGACATTTCGCCGCGCTGCGTGCGGAAGATCTCGCCCTCGACGCCGACGATATCGCCGATGTCGTATTTCTTGAAGCGGTTATATTCGGCCTCGTCCATTTCGTCCTTGCGGGCGTAGAGCTGGATGCGGCCTGTTTTGTCCTGCAAGTCGCAGAAGGACACCTTGCCCATGCCGCGCTTGGACATGAGACGGCCCGCAATGGAGACGGGCTTGCCCTCCATCTCGTCAAAATGCTCCTTGATCTCCTGTGCGGTCGTGGTGCTGACGAAGCGGGTGATGGCAAACGGGTCCATGCCCTCCGCCTGCAGCTGCGCGAGCTTTTCGCGGCGGACCTTGATCTGGTCGCCGAGGCTGACCTGCGGGGCCGCGTTCTGCTGATTCCTGTTTTCCTGTTCCATAGCTATCCTCTTTTTCTGATTCGTTACTTTTCAACCGTCAGGATCTTATACTTGAGCACGCCGATGGGGGCCTCAACCTCGACAATGTCGCCGACCTTGTGGCCGAGCAGCGCCTTGCCGAACGGGGAGTCGTCGGAGATGCGGCATTCCATGGGGTTGGCCTCCTGCGAGCCGACGATGGCGTAGAGTTCCTCGTCGCCCGTTTCCATATCTTCGACCTTGATGGTGCAGCCGAGGCCGATCTTGCCCTCGGAGTCCTCCGTCTCGTCGATGATCACGGCATGGGCGAGAATGTTCTCGACCTCGGCGATACGGCCATAGAGCTTGGCCTGCTCGTTCTTGGCTTCGTCGTATTCGCTGTTCTCAGAGAGGTCGCCGAACGAACGGGCCTCCTTGATCTGCTCGGCGACTTCCTTTTCACGGGTCGTCTTCAGATAAAAAAGCTCCTGCTCCAGTTCCTTGAGACGGAGCGCACTGATTTTAAATTCTTTTGCCATTTTTACGATCGTTCCTTCCATAATCGATCGGGCAGAAAACGCCCGGTATTTACAGTGATTCAGCAGACATTATATCGGGCAAAGATAGGGATGTCAAGAGAGTTTCTGGGTGATTTCGCGGATTGCGGCCTGTAATTGTGCGTCGTCCGCTTTTTCCAGCTGACCGTAGTAAAGTTTTGCGCCGTCCTCGTCGGAAAGGGCGATTTCAACGTCGGGCGTGATGCCGGTATCGGTCAGACTGCGGCCCTGCGGCGTGTAGTATTTGCCGATGGACAGGTTCAGCATGGAGCCGTCGGAGAGCGTAAAAGCCGTCTGGAAATTGCCCTTGCCGACTGTCTTCGTCCCGACGACCGTACCCCAGTCATATTCCTGGATCGCGGCGGCGAAAAACTCAGCCGCGGAATAGCTATCCTGATTGACGAGCACGGCCATGGGCAGGTCGATGCAGTCCGCGTCCGAGCGGTCGATTTGCTTCGAGCCCTGATAGTCCTCGCTCTGGAACAGAATGCCCTCCGGCAGTATTTTATCCAGTACCTTGACCAGCTCGTTTTTATATCCGCCGCCATTGTTCCGCACGTCGAAGATCAGCGCCTTCGCGTCCTGCGCGATCAGCTCGTCCATGGCGGCGTTTGTCTCCTCCGCGCAGCGGGTGTCGAAATTGGCGATCTTGATATAGCCGATCTGCCCGTCCAGCATTTCATACGTCGCAACAGGCGTCTGGATGCTGCGGCGCTCGACCGAAACGGGGAAGCTTTCCTCCCCGCGCAGGATCGTCAGCGTCACGAAGGTCCCCTCCTCGCCGCGCACCTTTGTGCGCGTCCCTGTCATGCCGAGGTCAAGCGTTTTTTCGCCCTCGACCTCGGTGATGATATCGCCGGTGAGCAGTCCGGCCTCCTCCGCCGGGCCGTCGGCGGTCACGGCCTCAATTCGCATTCCGCCGAGTTCTTCCTGCGCGGTGATGGTCACGCCGATGCCGACATAGGCGTTCTGCATCTGCTCGTCGTAGCTGCTTTTTTCCTCAGCGGTCAGGTAATAGCTCCAGCGGTCGCCGGTCGCCTCGACCATGGCGGACGCGGCAGCGTCGGCAAGCGTATCTTCATCATAATCGTCGATGAAGAACCGGTCAAGATACGCGCCGATCTCCGCCGTTTTGGCCTCGGCGGGTGTTTGCTCCCGGTACGTAAGCTGCATGGTCACGATAGCCGAGCCAAGGATCGCGACGGCAAATGCCAGCACAAGAATCAAACTTTTCTGCCATTTTTTCAAAATGGACACCAGCCTTTCTATGGAAATTTGCGGCGAATCCGTAAGCACGTTCCTGTTTCGACGTAGGGGCGGACGCCTTATCCGCCCGCCGGGAGATGTTGCATCTGCATGAGAATTTGCGGCGAATTCGCAAGCGGTTCCCTATTTCGTTGTAGGGATCGATGCCCACATCGACCCGCTGGGAAGTTACGAATTCGCCGCAGATTACCGTAAAAACGGTGCAATCTGCCGGGCGGACAGAGTCGTCCTCCCCTACGCGGTGTAGTACGTATTCGCCGAAAGGGTTTCAGTTGTTCGTTTGTTTGCCGCAACCCCTCAGTCGGCTCCGCCGCCAGCTGAGCCTTGAGCGGTGCGTCACTTCTTGATCTCGTCCCAGTAGCGCTTGGCGGCCTGTTCGGTTTTGTTGTCGCCGTAGGTGTAATAGACGCGGTCTTTGATCACGTCGGGGAGATACTGCTGCCGGACCCAGTGGTTCGGGAAATTGTGCGGGTAGAGATAGCCCTGGTCGCGCTCGAAGCCCGTGCCGTCGGCGTGGACATTTTGCAGCTCGCGCGGGACGGGGCCGGTTCTGCCTGCCTTCACATCGGCGATGGCCGCATCGATGGCCATGCAGCCGGAATTGGACTTCGGGGCCGTGGCAAGGAGAAGAACCGCGTCGGCCAGCGGCAGACGCGCCTCCGGCAGGCCCAGCTGCAAAGCGCTGTCGACGCAGGCCTTGACGATGGGGATGACCTGCGGGTAGGCAAGGCCGATATCCTCCGCCACGGAGCACAGGATGCGGCGGCAGGCAGACGGCAGATCGCCCGCCTCTAAAAACCGGGCCAGATAGTGCACGGCGGCGTCCGGGTCGGAGCCGCGGATGGATTTCATGAGCGCAGAAAGATCGTCATAGTGATCGTCGCCGGATTTGTCGTACCGCATGGCCGAGCGCTGCGACACCTGCTTTGCGTCTGCCATGGTGAGCCTGACCACGCCGTTTTCGGGCCGCGTGGCCATGTAGAGGAATTCGACGGCGTTGAGCGCCTTGCGGATATCGCCGCCGCAGGACTGCGCGATATGCTCCTTCACGCCGGGCTCCGGCAGGATGGTCACGCTGTCGCGCGCTTCGAGATAATTGAGCGCCCGGCTGACCGCGCGCTGCGTCTCGTCCTTCTCCACGGGCTTGAATTCAAACACCGTCGAGCGCGACAGGATAGCATTATAGACATAGAAATACGGATTTTCCGTCGTGGACGCGATGAGCGTGATCTTGCCGTTTTCGATGTATTCCAGCAGCGTCTGCTGCTGCTTTTTGTTGAAATACTGGATCTCGTCCAGATACAGCAGCACGCCGTTCGGCGCAAGGAACGTGTCGAGCTGGGCATAAATTTCCTTGATATCGGCGGAGGACGCGGTCGTTGCGTTGAGCTTGCACAGCTTTCGCTGCGTTTTCTTCGCGATCAGGTTCGCAACCGTCGTCTTGCCCGTGCCGGACGGGCCGTAGAAGATCATGTTCGGCACAGAACCGCTTTCAATGATCCGGCGCAGCAGCCCGTTTTCTCCTAAAATATGCTGCTGGCCGCAAACGTCGGAAAGTTCCTGCGGACGAAGCGCGTCCGCGAGGGGCTGATACATATCGCCCGCCTCCTTTTTTGATTTCCAACGTATTATACCGGTTTTCGCTGCCAATTACAAGCGGTCGGTTCCCTTTCCAGCGCGTTTATGATACAATAAAACAAAAAAGGCAAGGGATGAGCAAGTATGGAAACATCGGAACGTGTAGCTGGTATCATTGCCGCGCTGAAGCAGGAATACCCGGACGCGCTCTGCGCGCTGCATTACGGGAAGGATTACGAGCTGATGATCGCGGTGCGCCTGTCCGCACAGTGCACAGACGCGCGGGTCAATCTGGTCACGCCTGCGCTCTTCGCGCGCTATCCGACGCTGGACGCATTCGCGGAGGCAGACGTGGCCGAGGTCGAGGGCTATGTCCACTCCTGCGGGTTCTACAAGCACAAGGCGGAAGATATCGTGCTGGCCTGCCGGATGCTGCGGGACGAATACGGTGGGAAGGTGCCCGGCACGATGGAGCAGCTTCTGCGCCTGCCGGGCGTGGGCCGGAAAACGGCAAATCTGCTGCTGGGCGATATTTATGGGACGCCCGGCTCGGTCGTCTGCGACACGCACTGCATCCGCCTCTGCAACCTGCTGGGCCTTGCCAGCGGGAAGGACCCGGCAAAGGCCGAGCAGCAGCTGCGCGCGATTTTGCCGCCGGAGGAATCCTCCGATTTCTGCCACAGGCTCGTCCTGCACGGCCGGGCTGTCTGCGCGGCAAGAAAGCCCGCGTGCGACCGCTGCTGCCTGGCCCCGTACTGCAAAAGCTTTACGGGGGAATGAGCACGCCTGTCCGTTTTACGTAAAATCGTTGAAATTTAACCGCAGTTGGTAGGGGCGGGGCTCTGCTCCGCCCGGCAGGATGCACTGAATCATCAGAAATCTTTGGCGAATTCGTATGCATCTGCGCATTTCGGTGTAGGGGCGGACGACTCTGTCCGCCCGCGGGACGCACCGCTTTTTACGGGAATCTGCGGCGAATCCGTACTGCCTCACAAATTTTAAACGCAAGGCTGATTTACAGCAGCCATTCAAAGGCAGCTACTTGTAAATCTGATGTCCCGTAACAGGCGGCGCGTACCAAAGCACTCGTAAGGTGAGTATGTGTGTTCGTAATACCCAAAAATAAGGACTTGCCTAAACCGTATCCGCAGTACGCACCAAACGCGTCCAAGCGCCCCTTTTCTCCCCCTTCTTTTCCGGCAAGGTGGAAAAGAAGGGGCCGCCGGAGGCTTGACCAGCTCCCGACCATGCAGAAAAGCCCCCCTGTCATGCGCTTCGATCGGCATAACAGGGGGACTGCATGGGTGTCATTATTTTTTGCTTGCGGCGTAATGCGCCGGGTACCAGCGCTGGAACCAGGCCGTGAACGCGCCGAGGAGCATGGGCAGGGCGGAGTTGACCGCGCCGGTCAGGTATGAAACGGGCGTTTGCAGCAGATACCACGTCCAGACCGGCGTGAGCAGATACAGAACCGCCCAGCAGGCCGTCAGAATGCGGTTCGTGTGCATGAACAGCGGATTTTGAAGCGCTGTCTCGCCGCCGTAGCCGTTCATGGAATAATACGCCGTCAACGGCATGGGCAGAAAGACTGTTACGCCCCACATCAGGCCGAACAGAAGATACGACGCGGGCAGCAGCAGCGTGAGCGGCAGCGCGTCCAGAAGCGTCAGCACGCAAATTGTGCCGACGGCCAGAATCGAACACGGCTCGAAAACCGTCATGCGGTAGTTCAGAAACGCGAACGGCAGCAGCGCACAGACCGCGAGGCCGATACACGCGCCGATCTGCGCGTGGATAGACAGCGCGATCCAGATCGCCATCCACGGCAGCAGCATGAGCGTCATGTTCGTCTTCTTCCGGGGCTCGGCGGACGGCTGCGGCGCGGCGGCTCCAAGGCCGAAGATCTCGTCCCAATGGAGCATGACCGAAAAGTCGCCGGTCACGCGGTACTGGTGCTCCATCATCGCCTGCTTGCCGTCAAGCTCCCCGCTGCCGATTTTTTGCCAGACGGAAAGCGGCGTTTCGATGCGCGTCGTGCAGGGCAGGAAGTTTGATTGCAGTACACGTTGACCGTCCTTCCCGAGCACGATCTGGCAGGTTTCGCCGGTGTCCGTATAGAAAAATTCCAGAACACGGTCCCTCCCGTCCCATGTCGATGGGTCATAGAGCGCGGCCATCTGCCGCGTAAAGGCCTGCGCCGGAGACAGCCTCCCGGCCTCCGGGGTTTTTGCCGCGGCAGTATCCTCCCGACTGACGCCCCAGCTGGCGTCCGCCATCTGCTCAAATACCGCGCGCGGGAACAGCGGCTGGCGCAAGGCGCGGGCCGTTTCCGGCAGGATCGCGCCGCGCGCAAACTCCGCGCCCGCCTGTTTGACCAGCTCAAGATACGCATCCGTGCGCTGGCGCAGCGCCGGGACGCGGAACAGCTCGCCCTGTCCGCAGTAGACGGACGTATAGCCATCCTTGCCGCAAAGCCGGGAAACCTGCGCGTCCACCGCGTCATAATTGCCTTCGGCGGTGTAGAAGCCGCAGGTCGAGATCACGACCTGCCGCTGGCCGGAGCGGTCGTACCGGCTCGGGTGGCCGCCGGAGTCCGTGTCGGTCATAAACGGCAGCGACATCGGCAGCTGCCGGTCGATGAGCAGCTTGAGCTGGCCTGGAATGCTGAAATAATAGAGCGGAAAGCTCCAGATCAGCACGTCGGCGGCAAGAATTCTCCCGATCACACCGGCCATATCGTCCTGCAATACGCACTTGCCCGGCGTTTTGCTCCAGCAGGCGAAGCAGCCGCGGCACGGCAGCAGATGCAGCTTTCCGACCTCGATGGTCTCGGCCTCCACCGGCTGCGTCTGCCGCAGGCCGTCCAGAAACGCGCTTGTGAGCCGGTATGTATTGCTTTTATCCCCCTTGGGACTTCCGTTCAGGACCAGAACTCTCATACCATTTCCTCCAGCCGTTTGATGCAGTTCTCGGCCCACGCGATGCACATCTGTGCATAGTCCCTGCCAAACTGTGCCGTAAACGCCCAATATACAGGCGCGCTGGCGTCGGTCAGCTTGCCGTAATCCTCAATGCTCTGCGGTACGCTGTCCATGCTCCGCAGCCACGCGCGGCAGCCGTCCGCATACGCGCGCAGCATCGCAATGGCCTGCTGCGGCGGAAGATTTTCGGCGAAGAAGACCTTCATCAGAAATTCGCTCTTATAGCCGTCTGCCGTCTTTCCCTGCTCCGACAGCCAGCGCTGCAGCTCCGCGCGTCCGGCGGACAGGATGGAATAGACGTTTTTATTCGGCTTCCCGTTTTGAATGACCGTCTCATGCGTGACAAGGCCGGCATCCTCCAGCTTGCCCAGCGTCAGATAGATCTGGCTGGTCTGCGCAGGCCAGAAAAACTGCACGGAGGAATGAAACGCCTTTGTCAGCTCATACCCGCTGCACGGGCCATAATTCAAAAACCCAAGGATCCCATGCTGTAATCCCATTGCAGCCCTCCTGTATCATCTAATTGTTCTATATTCCAATTTTATAATATGCATCTGCATTTGTCAACACTGCTTTTCGTTTTACAGCACTGGCACGGGAGCTGACCCGAAGGGCCCGAGGGGATTCGAATGCCGTAAATTCCGGAGCACTCTGAACCTTGCAGCATATCCCCTCCGGCTTTTGGGATCTGCGGCGAATCCGTACTGTCCTGCAAATTTCGAACGCAGAGCTGATTCACCGCAGCAATTTTAACGCACCTACTCACAAATCTGGTGTCCCGCAACAGGCGGCGCGTACCAAAGCGCTCGTAGGGTGAGTACGTGTGTTCGTAATACCCAAAAATAAGGACTTGCCTAAACCGTACCCGCAGTACGCACCAAACGCGTCCAAGCGCCCCTTTTCTCCCCCTTCTTTTCCGGCAAGACGGAAAAGAAGGGGCCGCCGGAGGCATGACCAGCTTGCAAGTATTCACGTCATCTTCCTCTAACAGCGCAGTACCGCCCGGCTATGCAGATGCACAGCCGGGCGGCAGACCGTTTTTTCTTATTCCGCAAGCGCGGCGCGCAGAACGGGGTTTCTTGCCGCCTGCACCTCGTCGAGACGGCGGACAGGGGTATTGTGCGGCGCGGTGTGGAGCGCTTCGGGGTCCTCATGCGCAAGGCGGGCAAGCGAACGGAAGACCTCGATTGCCTCGTCCATGGTGGCCTTGGATTCCGTCTCCGTCGGCTCGACCATGAGCGCCTCATGGACGATCAGTGGGAAATACATTGTGGGCGGATGAATGCCGTTGTCAAGCAGACCCTTGGCGATATCGAGCGCGGAAACGCCGGTTTCCCTGTGCAGCCGGTCCAGCGTCATGACGAACTCGTGCATACACGGGCCGGGATAGGCCATATCGTAGACATCCTGCAGCGCGGCCATCATATAATTCGCATTTAGAACCGCGTTGCGGCCCACCTCATGCACGCCCTCCCGGCCAAGCATGGTCAGATAGGCGAACGCCTTGACGACGACGAGGAAATTCCCGTAGAAATCCCGCACCCGGCCGACGGACTGCGCAGGCTGCGTAAAGCGGAAGCCGCTTTCGGTCTTTTCCGGGATGGGGCCGGGCAGGAACGGCGCGAGGAACGCCTTGCAGCCAACGGGGCCGGAACCCGGCCCGCCGCCGCCGTGCGGCGTGGCAAAGGACTTATGCAGATTCAGGTGGATGCAGTCAAAGCCCATGTCGCCCGGACGGACGACGCCCATGACGGCGTTCAGATTCGCGCCGTCATAATAGCACAGACCGCCCGCGTCGTGGATGATTTTCGTAATTTCAAGGATATTCTTGTCGAAAATACCGACCGTATTGGGGTTCGTGAGCATCAGTCCCGCCGTCTGCGGCCCGACGGCGGCGCGGAGCGCCGCGAGATCGACGCAGCCGTCTGCGCCGGACGGGATATTGACCACGCGGAAGCCCGCCATGACGGACGAGGCCGGATTCGTGCCGTGGGCGGAGTCCGGGACGATGATCTCTGTCCGGGCCGCATCGCCGCGTGCAAGGTGATACGCCTTGATGAGCAGCAGGCCGGTAAACTCGCCGTGCGCGCCTGCGGCGGGCTGGAGCGTGAACGCGTCCATACCGGTCACTTCGCCAAGCAGCTTTCCCGTTTCATACAGCAGCTCCAGCGCGCCCTGCGCCGTCTGCTCCGGCTGGAGCGGATGGAGCCGCGCAAAGCCCGGCAGCGCCGCAAGGGCTTCATTGACCTTGGGGTTGTACTTCATCGTGCACGAGCCCAGCGGATAGAAGCCGTCGTTCATGCCGTGGACGCGGTGCGACAGCGCGGTATAGTGCCGGATAAGCTCATTTTCGCTCACCTGCGGCAGGCGCAGCGGCTTTTGGCGCGCCGGTGCCAGCGTCACGACGGGCACGTCGCACGCCGGAAGCAGCGACAGGCCGTGGCCGGGCGCGCCCTGTTCAAAGATCGTCTTCATTGGCCGCTCACCTCCTGCAAAAGCCCGATCACATGGTCGAGCGTTTTCTTATCTGTCAGCTCCGTCACGCACCAGAGAATTCCGCCCTCCACCGGCAGGCCGCCCAGAATTCCGTGCGCCTCCAATACTGCCAGCGCCCGTTCCGGGCACGGGCAGGCGGTCACGAATTCGTGGAAGAATTCGCCGGGATAAACGCGCTTCCAGCCAAGTACCTCTTCGAGCCGCTGCGCAAAATAATGCGCGCGGGACGTGCAGAGCGCCGCGGCCTGCCGCAGTCCGGCTTCGCCCATGGCGGCAAGATAGACGGCGGCAGTCAGCGCGCAGAGCTGTTCGTTCGAGCAGATGTTGGACGAGGCCTTTTCCCGGCGGATGTGCTGCTCCCGCGCGGAAAGCGTGAGGACATAGCCGGTCTTCCCCTCCGTATCATGCGTCTGGCCGACGATGCGGCCCGGAAGCTTACGCATCATGGCGCTCGTCGCGGTCATAAATCCGAGGTACGGGCCGCCGAAGGCCGTGTCGAGGCCAAGGGGCTGACCTTCGCCGACGGCGATGTCCGCGCCGCACTCGCCGGGCGTTTTCAAAACTGCCAGCGAAATGGGGTTCACGCCCATGATGTATTTGGCCCCGGCTGCGTGCGTGATCTCGCCGAGCAGCTCCGCGTCCTCCAGCAGGCCGAAGAAATTCGGCTGCTGGACATAGAAGCAGGCGGCATCCGCGCCGAGCATGGTGCGCAGCGCGTCCGGGTCTGTTCTGCCGTCCTTCATCGGGACGACAGTTAACTCTGTCCCGGAACCGAAGCAGTAGGTCTTCATAACGCCGAGGACGTTCGGGTCGACCGCTGCGGAGACGTAGGCCTTTGTGCGTTTGCGGTCGCGGCACATGGGGATGGCCTCTGCGGCGGCAGTTCCGCCGTCATAAACGCCCGCATTGGACACGTCCATGCCGGTCAGCTCACAGAGCATGGTCTGGTACTCGAAAATTCCCTGTAAAATGCCCTGGCTGATCTCGGCCTGATAGGGCGTATAGGCCGTCACAAATTCCTCGCGGGTCACGACGGCCTTGACCGCCGCGGGGATATAATGCCGGTAGCTGCCCGCGCCGCGCAGACAGGTTTTGAACACGCGGTTCCGCTCTGCCAGCGCCGAGACGGCCTCAAGCGTTTCCAGCTCGCTCCTTCCGGGCGGCAGATCCAAGTATCCGTCCAGATACATCTGCTGCGGCACGTCCCGGAACAGATCTTCTACGGACGATACGCCGATCGTCCGCAGCATCTGCTCCCGCTCCGCAGCTGTCGTCGGGACAAAGGTGCCCATCAGTGCTCCTCCTTCGTGAACGCCTCATATTCCTCCGCGCTCAGAAGCTCGGAGAAGTCCGTGATATGCTCGATCTTCATGATCCACGCCTCATAGGGGTCGGAGTTCAGAAGCTCGGGAGAATCGTCCAGCTCCTCGTTGACCTCGGCGATCACACCGGTCACGGGGCTCATAACGTCGGACACGGCCTTGACGGATTCGACGTCGCAGGCCGTTTCGCCCGCAAGCACCTCGTCGCCGGGCTCAGGCAGATTGACGTAGACCAGATCGCCCAGCTCGCTCTGGGCAAAGTCCGTGATGCCGACAAGAGCGGTCGTGTCGTCGAGCATCTTGACCCATTCGTGGTCGCGGGAATACTTCAGTTCAGCGGGAAAATTCATAATTTGTTCCTCCAATTCTGTTTTATGGGGTTGATTGGTTGAGTTGGTGGGGGGGGAGAAAGGGGGCGCTGGGTTACGTTAACCGCTCAAATTCCCGTAGCCTCGGCCAGGGCGGAAATGAGCTTTTCCGTTTCTGCGTCGGAGAAGCAGTAGCGCATATCGGTGAAGCCCTCGCGCAGGCGGGCGGCTTCCTCCCGGACGTCCGCATTGCGCAGGATGCAGTCGGCGATCAGGTGCGCAAGGTGCGCAAACTGCTCCCTGCCGAAGCCGAAGCGGGTCATTTCGTTTACGCCCATGCGCAGCGCGCCGGAGGCAGTGAAGCCCTCCTCGTCGGGCGTGGCCTGATAGTTGCAGATGATGTTGTTTTCCTCGAGCCGCTTCGCGATCTCCGGGCCTCTGGCGTAGCCGACGCGGACAATGACCTGATGCGTCTCGGTGTAGCCCACGGCCGGGTCGCCCGCCACGTCAAGCCCCTCGGCCTTCAGGCTGGCGGCGAAGCTCTTTGCGTTTTCAATCACGGCCTTCTGGTATTCGTCCTTGAAGGCGTTCATTTCATACGCGGCCATCAGCTGGCCGAGCAGCGTTCCGAGGTGATGGTTGGAGACGCTGCCGGGGAAGGCGCGCGTTTCGATCGTCTCCCAGAGGCCCCATTTGAGGTCCTCCGGCTTGTAATTCACGCCGATCACGCCGCGCTGCGGGCCGAAGAAGGTCTTGTGCGTCGAGCCGGTGACGATCTCCGCGCCCTCCTCAAACGGCTTCTGGAAGTGGTCGCCGATCAGGCCCAGCACATGGGCCATGTCGTACATGACGGTCGCGCGGATGCCCTGCTCGCGGATGAAGCTTACAAGCTCCGCGACCGGCTCCTTGTACAGCACCATGGACTTGCCGAAGATCACGAATTCCGGCCGGTACTGCGCAAGCAGCAGCTTTGCCGCCTCCGTGTCGATGCGGTACGGGTCGTCGGCGCAGACGGGGAAATTGACGACCATCTGCTTTTCGGTGACGGGATCGACGGCGATATAGTCGTGCAGCGCACCCATGGGCTGTGCGGACAGATGGCCGCCGCGGACGATATGGTTGTTCATGACCCAGCCGAGCCGCTGCGGCGTGCGCTTGCGGTCGACGCGGTTCTTGAAGTCCATGAGCGCGGAGAAGACGGCGGTATTGGACATCTGGCCGGAGGTCACGCGCGTTTCGACCTGCGACGCGCCGAGGAACTTCTTCATCTCCTCAACGAGCAGTGCCTCGACCTCGCCGATGAAGTTTGTGCCCTGATAATAGAAGATCTCCGCATCATAGAACGCCTTCTGTTTTTTATGCTCAGCATAGCGGTTCGACGGATCGGAGGCCGAAAGCAGGCGCACGGCGCGCGACTGCGTGTTTTCGGACGGGATGAGATTGATGCACCGGTGCTGCCGCCAGAGATGGTTCTCCTGCGCCTTTTTCAGGAGCGCGGCAGCCTTTTCGGCATACGGCGCGTCGCAGTGCGGCGCAGCCGGGGCGGGATGATCGGGCAGGATGGGACGGACATAGGGCGCGGCATCCTGCCGGATGTGCCACGCGACGACCTTGGCCGGCTGCCGCTTGCCGCGGATGTCGATCTCAAGATCAAAGTCCTGGCAGATGCGCGAATCGAGATACGCAAGGCCGATGGAGCGCTTGCCCGTCTCGGAGGTGATGACCGTTTCCAGTCCCTCTCCCTCCGTCTTGAAATAGGGGATCATCGTGCCGGAGGTCACATAGCCGACGGGCTTTCCCTCTGCCCATGCGTCCCTGCTGTAGACCGGGAAGCCCTTGCGCAGAACGCCCTTGCCGGAAAGATAGACCGGCTGGATGCGGTATGGAAGATCCGCAATTGCGGAATAATCGCGGTTCATGATCCTCTGGAACGCCTCGAACTGCCGCTTCAGCGCGGCGCGGCCAATGAAATCGCCCTTTTCCTCCGCGAACGAGACGGCGAATTTGGCCAGCGGCACAGCATAGACCGGGATCTCGCCGCCAAACTCGCACTCGCCCATCTCATGGCCGTAGAGCGGCAGAGACGCCTCCATGCGCAGCGTATCGCGCGCGCCGAGCGCGGTGGGTCTTGCCCCGAGTTCGATCAGACGGTCCCAAAAATACCGGGCGTCCCTTGATTCGCAATAGAGTTCATAGCCGATTGGCTCTCCGGTGTAGCCGGTCTTGGCAACGCGGACGGGACGGCCCTCCATGGTGAGCGTCCCCAGCGCGTTCTTGACGTTTTCCCGCGTAAGCGCCTTGCCGCCCGACAGGGTCATGAGCAGCTTTTTGGCCTCCGGGCCCTGCACGGCGATGGCGGCATAGCAGTCGGAGACGTTGGTAAGCGTGACGTTATAACGCTCGGCCTCGCGCATCAGGTGGGCGAGGTCCTTGTCGATGTTGCCCGCGTTGATGACGAGGAAATACTTTTCCGCCTCAAAGCGGTAGAGATATGCGTCGTCAATGGCGCAGCCGTTCTGATCGGGGATGATGCAGTACTGCGCCTGATTGAGATCCAGCGCCTGCACGTTGCTGGACAGGACGTGCTGCAAAAACCGGACCATGTCCGGCCCTTCGACGTCGATACGGCCCATGTGGGACACGTCGAAAATGGCGCAGTGGCTGCGGCAGTAGAGATGTTCGGCGACGATGCCGTCCGGGTACTGGATGGGCATATCCCAGCCGCCGAAGTCGACCATCGTGGCCCCGGCGTCCAGATGGGCCTGATAGAGTACGGTTCGTTTCAGTTCGCTCATGGTGTTCCTCCCTTTTTCCTGATCTCGCGCAGGCTGTGCGCCTGCGGGTATGCAGTGCTTCGATAATCCTTATCCGCCCGGTCCGCCTCCAGCAGGTCCAGCCGGTCCAGTTCCTTGAGTTTGCGGTAAATGCGCAGCCATGCGCATTCGTTTTCGGGGTTGACCTCGCAGCGGCCGTTCCGCTGTCCGCCGCACGGCCCGTGGACGAGCGATTTTGCGCACTGCGTCACGGGACAGATGCCGCCGGTCTGGCCGAGCATACAGTCGCCGCACATCCGGCAGGCCTCGCGGAAGATGCCTGCACGCTCGATCTGTCCGAGAAACAGCGTGTCGTTCGCGGGGAAGACCGGGACCGCGGTATTGGCCGCGACAGTCTGTGTGCCGTCGCCGCAGGCCAGACAGACGATGGCCTCCGCGCCGCTGTCGCGCAGGGGCTTGAGATCGCGCTTGACGAGCAGCATATGGCAGCACTCGTCCGGCAAGGCCGTACCGACTGTCTCGATCCCCTGCTCCTGCAGCAGCTGTCGCATCTGCTCCAGCTCCTTTTCTCCGCCGGTCTGACAGGCTGCGGCGCAGCTAGCGCAGCCGACCAGCGCGACGCGGCGTACACCGCGCAGCATCGCAAGCACCTGCTCCACGGGCTTTTTTCTTGTTACGATCATATGCTTCTCCTTAAAAAACAGAAAACAGAGCGCGCCAAAAGAAGGCGCGCTCTGTTCGTAAACCTGAAAGATTCTCCCGGCTGACCGGGATTGCTTCTTCGGTGCTGCGGTGCAGCTTTCCAGAGTTCCGTCCGGAATCAGTTTTTTTGCCTGAGAGTTCGTTGCGCGTTCCCCTTCGGCGGCATACGGGTATGCCCTCTCCTGATTCGTTCATCCGGCTGAATTCAGTTGTCGAAATTTATGCGTTTTGACGAAAATAATGCGTGTACAGCTTTGAATCTTATCTACTTTTTCAGTCTACCGTATTTCCCGGAAAAAAGCAAGCACTTTTTGGGAAATGCGCAAAAAACAGCCCCCAACAAAGGGGGCTAAGGGCGACGCCAAGCGGGGGGTCGATACGAGCATGATCGTCAGGACGAAGGACTTTGATAAGCCGGTCGTGCAGCTCAAAAAGGGCGGCTATAAAATGAAGCCGGGACTGGTCTATCTCGGGTTTTCGACGGACTTTCTGATCGAAGAAGCCGACCAGTGGCGCGGCGCGTGCTGGAGCATGATCAAGGAGCGGTCAGATTGCAGCTTTCTCTTCCTGACGCAAAAAGCTTGGTACAAAAGCCCTCTGAATACGGATAAAGGGTAGGGGGTGTTTTTTCAGAAAGACGAAATCAATCGAGAATAGTAATTACAAACAAAGGAGGACAACTATGAAAGAATCTATCTAGGGTGTATCTGAAAACTCCCAATGTGACCGGCAGCGAGAAATTTTTGCGCTGAGCAAGACATTTTTTCGCAGGAATACTGACGTATTTCAAGGAAAAATGGTGCAGCGCAGCGTGAAAAGATCCGCTGTCCGGGTGCGTTGGGAGTTTTCAGATACACCCTACAAGAACTATGACGAGCTGCCGCTGTTCCTGAATGCGGCAACGGTGGCGAAGGTGCTGGGCATCGCACCGTCGAGCAGCTATGAGTTGATGCACGAAAAAGATTTTCCCGCACCGCAGATCGGCAATCGGATCGTCGTGCTGAAGGAGGCATTCATCCGCTGGGTGGAGCAGCATACGGGAGAAAGCGAATGAAGCGTGACCTCTGGCCGATGCGCGACTCAGTTAAGGATTATTTTCCTCTGCCGAAAGAAATTTTCTCGCTGGGTCTGAGCGCGGCGGAAATCGCGATCTACGCCTACCTGTGGTTTTCGACTGCTGAACACTATCGGTGCGAAGTTGAACAGCAGATTATCCCGCGTCTCGGGGACGTTCCGCTGAAAAAACTGGCTGACTGCGATCTGCAATGGCTTTACAAGGGCTTACAGGAACACAGACGGCTGTGTAAGGGGCGCAGAAGAGTACGCATTTCCCTACAAATTGGAAACGGCAGGTGCGCTGACGAGGGAAACGCCCTTTGCCTGAAAGCGCGAGATATCGTCTTCGGCAATGTGCCAGTCCGTGATGATCCGGTACACGCGGTCCGCAGGCGCGATCTGGATCAGAGAATCGTTCCAGAATTTTGAATAATCCGCAAGAACATAGCTCTGCTTGCAGGTGCGCAGGATCCAGCGCTTCATTTCGGCGTCGTTCATATTCGGCGTTGTAAGGCCGTGAGAGAAAGAAATGTGCTCGATGCCCAGAAATCCCTTGTCAAAGACCATGTTGCTGAGCATATCCTTGGCCAGATAGCCTGAACAGGCGCGTACATCGTGGCGAATCTCACCGCCGATGAGGATCAGACTGATGCCCTGCTGCCCAAGCAGCACGCCTGCATGGTCGAGCGCGTTGGTTGCGACGAGAATGCCGCGCTTAGGCCCGTTGCAGAGCAGCTTAGCCAGTTCAAAGGTCGTCGTACCGCTGTCGAGATAAACGGAATCACCGTCATTGATCATGTCATAAGCGGCTCTCGCAATCGCCATTTTTTCCTGCAGATATTTTGATTCCCGAACTTGATACGGAAGCTCTGCGGTGGTTCTAGCTGTTCGAACCGCACCACCCCACGTCCGCTGCAGCAGCGAATCCTGTTCGAGTGAGATCAGGAGCTTACGAACAGATACTTCGGAAATTCCGAAATGCTCACTTAATTCCGAAACAGTAACGGAACCGTACTGTTCCAACGTGGAGAGAATATACTTTCTTCGCTCTTCTGCAGCCATTTTCACGGGCTTTATTTTTGATGCATTGTCCAAAAAAGGCTCCTCCTTATGTAGAAGTCAGGAAATTCTGCGCATCTTTGATATTCATTCTAATATACTCCAAAGGAAAAATCAAGTACTTTATAAAGAAACTACTCGTTGTTTTTTTACTTTTGAAACAAAAATCGAAACGTAAATATAACCAAAAATACAATCAACCTTTTGTTAATTGCAACAAAACGAAAATAACGTATTGACAATTATAATAACGAAATGGTATTATCGCACCAGCGCAAGAAAAACGAAATTAAAATTGCGTAAAACAAAAAGTAAAACACTAGGAGGAACCAAAATGAAAAAAGTAATTGCTCTTATTCTGGCAGCCCTCATGGTGCTCGGACTGGCAGCATGTGCGGCCAAGACGACTACCACGGAACAGGACTCGGACACGCCCGCGCAGACTGCTCCTGCTGACAAAGCGGCAGAGGAAACCACTGCAGCGGATGCCGCTGACAAGCAGATCACGGTTGGCTTCTGCCCCATGGATCTCTCCAACAACTTCTTTGCAAACATCGCTAATTCCCTGCGAAATGCGGCTGACGCGGCGAACGTAAAGGCGATTATTTCCGACGGCAAATCTGATGCCGCAACACAGATCGCGGCTCTGGAAAACTTCATCTCGCAAGGCGTTGATGTCATCATCGTCGTCCCGGTTGATGCCGAGTCTCTGAAGGGCGTCATCGCCGAGGCCAAGTCCGCCGGTATCCCCGTCATCACGCACACCACTGAATATGCCGACGCGACCTGCAACATGAACGTTGCCGAGCTTGAAATGGGTCAGGCCAACGGCTCCGCCTGCGGCAAGTGGATGGCCGAGACCTTCGGCGCCGACGCTGACTGCAAGTATGCCATTCTGACGCAGAGATCCCTTGAGCAGACCATCGGCCGCGAAAACGGCATCATGCAGGGTATTGCAGAATACTGCCCGAACGCCGAGTGCGTCATGACGGTCGATGGCTACACCACCGATATGGGCATGACCGCAGCCGAGAATATCCTGACTGCGCATCCTGAGGTCGTCGCAATCCTCGGCATCAACGACTCCGGCGCGCTGGGTGCTTACGAAACCTGCGTTGCGCAGGGCGTTGACACCGACAAGTTCTACATCGGCGGCAACGACGGCACGCAGCAGGCTCTGGAGCTCATCAAGGAAGGCACCATCTATCGCGGCTCCGTTGACCTCAACCCGGTCGGCACCGGCGAATTGATGATTCAGTACGCTGTTTCCCTGTGCAACGGCGAAAGCATTCCGGAGAGCTACATGGTTCCCGTTACCGCCGTTACCCGCGACAACGTCGACGAGTATCTGGCAATGTACAAATAGGCTGTCAGCCAGAAACGCCCTGCCGGATTTCCATATCCGGCAGGGCCGGATGCAAAGCGATCCAAACGGAGTGATGTGAAAACTATGGATAACAATATTGTTCTGAAAATGGAGAAAATCTGCAAGTATTATCCGGGCGTCACCGCCCTGGATCATGTGGATTTTGAACTGAGAAAGGGCGAGGTGCACGCGCTGCTTGGAGAAAACGGCGCTGGGAAATCCACGCTGTGCAAAATCATCGCGGGCGCGCAGCCGATGGACGACGGCAGTTACTGTCTGGACGGCGAACAGATCCGGACTCTGACGCCGCAGAGCGCCAAGGACAAGGGTGTCAGCATGATCTACCAGGAATTCAACCTGGTTCCTTATCTGAAGGTCTATGAAAACATGTTCCTTGGCAAGGAAATCGAGCGCGGAATCTATGCGGATAAACGTGCCATGATCCGGAAAACGCGCGAAGTATTCGAGCGGTTCCATATTGAAATTGACCCGAATTCGCGCATCAGCGATCTTTCCAATGCCTATAAGCAGCAAGTGGAGATTGCAAAGGCTGTCCTTGAAAATGCGAAGGTGCTGATTATGGACGAGCCGACAGCACCACTTGGCAACCGTGAAGTTGAAAACCTGTTTGAAATGATCCGGACGCTGAAAAGCGAAGGCGTTTCAATTATTTATATCTCTCACCGTCTCGAAGAACTGTTTGAGATTTCTGACCGCATCACCGTCATGCGCGATGGCCAGTATATCGAGACGCTCAACACAAAAGACACCAACAAATCCGCGCTGGTCAAGCTGATGGTTGGCCGTGACCTGTCGGAAGACTACCCACAACGCAGCACGCCGATCGGTGAGGAGGTTCTCCGGGTGGAGCATCTGTCCACCGTGGAAACGAAGCTTCACGACGTTTCGTTTACGTTGCATAAGGGTGAAATCCTCGGCTTTGCCGGTCTTGTCGGCGCAGGCCGGACGGAGGTCATGCGCGCTTTGTTCGGCGCCGATCACAGATCCTCCGGCACCGTTTATGTCGGCGGGAAACAGGTTGAGATTCTCCGGCCGATTGACGCCATCCATCACGGCATCGCGCTGATCCCGGAAGACCGGAAGGGCCAGGGCGTCTCGCTGACGCTCAGCATTCGGGAAAACATTTCTCTCGTCATGCTGCACACGCTGCAGTCCTTCCTACGCATCAGCCGGAAGAAGGAGCGCACGCTGGTTGATTCCTACATGAACGCGCTGGCCGTCAAGGCACCCAGTATGGAGCAGCTGACCAAGAATCTGTCCGGTGGCAACCAGCAGAAGGTGGTCGTTGCCAAGTGGCTTGCAACAAACGCGGATATCATCATTTTGGACGAGCCGACACGGGGCATCGATATCGGCGCAAAATACGAAATCTACCTCATTATGAACCGGCTGGTCAAAGAAGGAAAATCGATCATCATGATTTCCTCCGAAATGCCGGAGCTGATCGGCATGAGTGACCGCATCATCGTGATGCACCAGGGCTCCGTAAGCGGAGAGCTGACAAAAGAGGAAGTCAGCCAGGAACGCATCCTTGAGATGGCTTCCGGCATGTAAAAAGAGGGGTCTCGCTATGAAAAAAGAAACGAAGCTTTCCATCAGCCAGGTGTTTGTCTATCTGGTGCTCCTGTTCGTATTCGTCTTTTTCTCTGTTCTGACAAAGACGTTCTTGTCGACAAAGAATCTGCTGAACATCTGTCGGCAGGTCTCCATGACCGGAATCTGCGCGGTCGGCATGACTATGGTTCTGCTGACCGGCGGTATTGACATTTCCATCGGCTCGGTTATTGCGCTTTCCGGCGTTGTCTCCGCAAAGCTCATCAATGACCTCGGCTTTGGGATCTTCCCTGCGATGGTGGTCGGCGTTCTGGTTGGAATCGTCTGCGGGCTTATCAGCGGCATTATGGTCGCGCATTTTGAGGTTCCCGCTCTGATCGCGACACTCGCCATGCAGACTATCGCCAGAGGATTCGCGTTCATCATGACGCAGGGCATCCCGGTCTACGGTCTTCCGGAGTCCATCAAAACCCTTGGACAGGGCTATTTCCTCGGTATTCCGATTCCAGTCTATATTCTGGCACTGGTTTTTTTCATTGGCTGGTGGATGCTGGAGCAGACAAGCTTTGGCCGTCATCTCTACGCAATCGGCGGCAATGAAGAAGTTGCCAGACTGTCAGGCATCAACGTCCTGGTCAAGAAAATCCAGATCTATTCGCTCAGCGGATTTTTTGCCGGTCTTTCCGGCGTCATCATGCTCTCCCGTCTCAACTCCGGCCAGCCAGCCACCAGCGAAGGCTTTGAAATGGACGTCATCACGGCTGCTGTTCTCGGCGGCGTGAGCGTTGCAGGCGGCCAGGGCAAAATCATCAACGTCGTCGCAGGCGTGCTGATTATGGGTATGCTCAGCAACGGCATGACGCTGATGAATCTTGACGAATACTGGCAGTGGGTCGCAAAGGGCGCCGTTCTGCTGTTCGCAGTTGCGTTCGACAATATGCAGAGAAGACGCAAGGCAAAAACATAATTGTGAACTGTATGGAGGTACAAATCATGACAAATCAAACCTGCAAAGCCGCCGTGCTGACGAAAAAGCACACCATTGAGGTCATGGACGTCCAGATGCCGGAATGCGGCCGCGACGGCATGATTATCAAGCTGGAGGCCGCCAGCATCTGCGGCACCGATCTTCATCTGTTCGAAGAGGATCCGGCATATCCCGTCATTCTTGGTCATGAGCTCTGCGGCCGCGTGGTCGAAATGGGGCCGGACGCCGCGAAATCCATGCGCTGCTACACCGGCGAAGTGAAGCTCGGCGATCGGATCTGCCTGTATCCGTGGGTCGTCTGCGGCACCTGCGAAAACTGTTTGACCTACGGTATCGGTGCCTGCGGTGTCTGCGACAATTCGTTCGTCTACGGTGTGCCGTATGAGTCGCTCGGCTTCGGCGGCGCGCCGATCCGCTCGAACTCCATCTATGAAGCGCCTTATATCAAGGGTGGCTTCGGCGAGTATATGTACGTTTTCCCCGGCACCTTCATGTGGCAGGTGCCTGATGATATGCCCAGCAATGTTGCGTCGCTGCTTGATCCGATGGCGGTCGCCATGCGTGGCGTTGAGCTTGCGATGCGCGCGCCCGGCATCTTCGAGGACAGCTTCAATCTTGGTTCGACTGCGCTTGTCATCGGCGATGGCCAGATTGCAGCGCTTGTGGCGACAATTGCCCGCACGCTGGGCATCCAGCACATCATCATCAGCGGTTTCAGCGATCAGAAGCTCCAGCTGGCAAAGGAGCTGTCTGGCGCGGACGAGGTCATGAATTCCAGCAAGCTTTCCATCGAAGAACGCCGTGCAATCATCCACAAATACAACCACAAGAACGGCGCTGACGTCGTCTTCCAGTGCGCAGGTTCGCAGTATGCGTTCCGCGACGGCGTGGATCTGCTCAAAAACGTCGGCACGCTGGTTGAAATCGGCAACATCGGCACCGGTAAGCCCGTGGAGTTCTATCCGGGCAAGGATCTGTGTGGCAAGCATGCTACGTATATCGGCATGAGCGTCAACACGGCAAAGACCTTCGACAAGGCATTCCAGATGCTTCTGAAGTACAAGCAGCTCGGTCTTGAACGGATTTTCTCCCACAGAGCAACGCTCGATACACTGGGAGAGGTCATGTCTCACGGCAAGGATCTGGATTATATGAAGGGCTGGCTGGATTTTAGTAAATAACCTGGGGCAAAGAGAGGACTTATAACATGGCAAAGAGAATTGTTGCAATTTATGACAGAGGCATTGACAAAAATCTGATGCAGGGCTTTGATGTCCTGGAAAAGTACGGATACGAGCTGACGCTGGTTGAAAAAACCGTCAACGAAGACGAGCTGGCTTACCAGAATTCCATGCTTTCCGTCGAGGTCAACGGCCCCGACGGCACACCCATCAACGAAGAGGTCTTCCAGTATCTGGACGACGCAGAGATCATCATCACACACTTTGCACCGGTCAGCCGCCGCATGATCGAGGCGGCAAAGAACCTGAAGATTATTGCGACACTCCGCACCGGCATGGAAAACATCAACATGGAGGCTGCAAAGGAACGCGGCATCAAGGTGATCAACGCGCCTGGTCGCGCAGCTGTTGCGGTTGCAGACTTTACGGTTGCCGCAATGCTCTGCGAGATCCGGAATATTGCAAGAACGGACGAAGATATCAAGACCGGCGGCTGGACAAAGAAATACCCCAACCGCACCTATTCCGACAACATGTGCAATCTGAAGGTCGGTCTGGTTGGCTTCGGCGACATCGGCAGAAAGATTGCCACGCGGCTCAAGGGCTTCGGCACGACGATTCTCGCGTATGATCCTTACTGCACAAAAGAAAGCATTGAAGCGTTCGGCTGCGTGCCGGTTTCGCTTGACGAGCTGCTGGAGCAGGCCGACTTCGTTTCCTTGCACGTCCGTCTGAGCCCGCAGACGCAGAATATGTTCGGCGCGGCAGAATTCGCGAAGATGAAGCCCACGGCCATTTTTGTAAATGCTGCGCGTGCCGGTCTTGTCGACGAAGCCGCTATGATCGACGCGCTGGAGCAGAAGAAGATCGGCGGTGCCGTGCTCGACGTCTTCCGCGAAGAGCCGTTGCCGGTTGACCACCCGCTCAGAAAGCTGAAAAACGTGACGTTATCCGCGCATCTGGCCGGTACGGATATCGGAACCTTCAGCGGCTCCATCAAGATTGTCGCGGATAACCTTGAGCAGTATTTCAGCGGCGGAGAACTGAAAAACGTTGTGAATCACTGACCGGGAAAGGAGCGTTCCTGTGAAAAAACGAAGCGCATATCTGGCCATTGATTTCGGCACCTCCAATGTACATGCATCGGTGATTGACGCCGAAACAACCCGGATTATCGTGAACACAAACAAAAAATACGGATGGTATTATCCCGCGCAGAATCAGGTTGAGCTCCATATTGACGAAACCTGGAAGGCATCTGAATGGGCAGTTGGCGAAGTGATTCGCCAGCTGCCGGAGGATGTAGAGCTGCTGGCCATCACGTTTTCCTATTTTGGCGACAGCATCACGCCGGTCGACGAAAAGGGCGAAGCGCTGTATGGCATGATTCCCGGCTTCTGCGGGCGGTCGTTCAAAGAAGTACAGACCATCGGCCGCGAAATCGGCGCGGACACGTACGCGAAAATCACCGGCAATACGCTCTCCACGCTTGCAACACCGTCAAAAATCATGTGGCTGCGGGACAACGAGCCGGAGGTCTTCAAAAAAGCGGCTGGCTTCTACTCCAATCAGCAGTATGTAATGCGCAAGCTCGGGCTTGGCGACGTGCAGGATCGTACCATGGCCGCACGCAAACTGATGATCGACGTCAAGGCAAACTGCTGGTCTGCGCCGATTCTGGAGCTGGCCGGTGTCACCGAGCAGCAGCTCGGCACACAGATTGTCGAATCCGCAACGGTTGTCGGCACGATTGACCATTACGGTTCTGTCCGGCTGCCGCGGACGCTTCCCGTCACAATCGGCTGCCATGACGTCTCTGCCTCTCTCCTGTCCGCTGGTGTCCGGCTTGAAAATCCAGATACCATCGGCGTTCTGATGGGTACCTATGAGCAGATGGGATATTTCTCCGATACCTTCGTCGACGGCTGCAACGATTTCGGCGATTCTCTGATCTTCTCCTGCTGCTACAGCTCCCCGTTCAACAACAAGTATACGGTCATGGACGCGTTCCCAACTGCCGGCGCGCTGCTGGAGTGGTTCTGCAAGAACATTCTGCGCGATCCGTCCGCCGACATCGGCAAGCTCATCGCCGATGCAAAGCTCGACGGAACCGGTTCGCTTATGATGCTGCCGTATGTAGAGAACTTCCACGGAGCCGTTGTCGGCATGAGCCTGTCCACCACGACGGACGAGATCTTCGCAGCGATTCTCGAATCCCTGGCCTACCAGTTTGTCGCCTGCGTCGACTACATCCGCTCTACACGTAAGCAGCCGTTTACCAAACTGCATTTCGGCGGCGGTGGTTCCCGTACCGACAAACTTCTGCAGCTGCGGGCAGATCTGATCCAGGCTCCGCTCGGAAGAATGCAGAACATCGAGCTTCCGTCGCTTGGCGCCTGTATGCTGGCTGGTCTCGGAAACAACTGGTATGCCAGCGTGGAAGACGCGGCCGCCCATATGAGCAATCCCGTTTCCTACTTCGAGCCGATTCCGGAAAACGAAACAAAATATGCAGAACGGTATGCGAAATACAAGGCAATTTCCGCTGACTATCTGCGACGCTATTAAGAGGATACAATTGTGAACACAAGAGAAGTCATTCTGAAAGCCCGTGAAAAGGGCAAATGCGTGCCCGCCTTCAACGTACCTCATATCCCGATGGTCAAGCCGATCATCGAGGCCATTCGCGACGAAAACAGCGTCGCCATGATTCAGGTTGCGCGCGTGGAGTGGGAAAAAATGAAAGCCGAATCTCTCGAGCGCATCGCGGAGGAATATGACCGGTACAAGGATCCGGCACATACGCTGCTGCATCTGGATCACGTTCCCGTGATTGACGAGGACTATCAGCGCGTGGATTATCGCTCACTGATCGAGCGCGCCATCCGCGCAGGCTACCAGTCCGTCATGATTGACGGTTCGCGTCTGCCGCTGGAGGAAAACATTTCCGCAACGCGGGAAGCGGCTGATCTTGCGCATGCCGCGCAGATCCCCTGTGAAGCGGAGCTCGGCGCGGTCATGGGGCACGAAAACAAGGTCATGCCGCCGTATGAAGAGATTTTTGCTTCGAAGATGGGCTTTACCCGCCTGGACGAGGCAAAGCGGTTTGCAGAGGAAAGTAAGTGCGACTGGCTGTCCGTCGCAGTCGGCAACATCCACGGCGCAGTCGCCGAGGCTGTCCGTAACCAGAAAAAGCCGGAAGCCAAAATCGACGTTGCGCACGTGGCAGAGCTCTACCGGGCAGTCGGCATTCCGCTTGTGTTGCACGGCGGCTCCGGAATTCAGCACCAGTACATTCTCGACGCCATTTCCGCCGGCATTGCCAAGATCAATGTCGGTACGGAGCTCAGGCAGACGTATGAATTTGCGCTGCAAGAATCCGGCAATGATGTCTCATTTGCACAGGATGCACTGTATAAGAGAACAAGAGCCTACATTGCAGACTACCTGTTTAATACAAATCTGAAGGATTTCCTCTTCGGCTGAGCCGCAGTGGGACTTCGCAGAACTTACACACAGCCGCCGGTGGATGGACACACCATCCGCCGGCGGCTGTGATACTTGCTGTGAGAGAAGACCAACTCCACACCTACGATGGGTATCGCTTGCTGAATCGCAGGTATATTCCCGCAGCTTGTATCGCCCTGCCTATATCTTCTATACGGAAGGACCGAGACTCTTCCAGCCACGATCGTTTTCTTTGTGATCCACAGGGTTTTGCAGCCCACATCCATAGCTTGAGCAGTTTCCTGATTTCGGGAAACTGCTCTTTTTCAACGAGATAAAATTCAAGCATCCGTTGATGCATTTGCCGCAGCCGGAACAGGAGCAGGGGTTCACAATGGAACAGACAATGTAATATTCGATATTCGCAGGAAGCCGGGATTTTAGAAGTCCCGGCTTTTTTGCGTTCAGGAGGTCAGCTTGGTATAAAAACAGGGAAAATGCGGAAATCATATCCACAAGGAGCGTGAGGCTATGGAAATGACCGTCAAGGACGAGCGGAAGCTGGTTGAGATTTGGCTGACGAATGCAGAAAAGTCAGACCCGGTCCTGCGCGCCGGCTTGCAGAGCGTCTATGACACATACAAAAAGAAAAAGTATCTGGTGGCAGTTTTTGAGTCTGGAAATTGCGACCTTTATGAACAGACGCGGGATCTGCTGCTTTATAACCGCCAGAGATTGGCGGAGCAGGAAGTCCAGCGTGAAAAGGCGCAGCAGATGACCATGTAGCGCCGGATACATTGGGGGCGAAGAGAAAATTTCTCTTCGCCCCCGTTTTCTCTTTATGCACCTCCCGATATACAGCGCATTTTTGTCTTGCAATCTCTATTTTGATGATGTACAATATTATCTACGATATCAAAACGAAACCGTAGATATTCGTGATAAGAGCGCGGCTGATTGGGGAAGACGAGAATGGGCGAACCAATGAAAAACGAGATTCAGCTTTTTGAGGACCAGAAGATCCGCGTGGCGTGGGACGCAGAACGGGAGGAATGGTATTTTTCCATTGTGGACGTTGCCGGCGTGCTTACAGACAGCCCCGACTATAATACCGGGCGAAAATACTGGAACAAGCTGAAACAGCGGCTGAAAGACGAGGGCAATGAACTGGTGACGAATTGTCACCAGTTGAAAATGCGGGCGGCGGACGGTAAAAACCGCCTCACGGACGTTGCCGACACGGAGCAGCTTCTGCGCATCATCCAGTCCATTCCCTCCAAGAAAGCCGAGCCGTTCAAGGCGTGGCTGGCGATGGTCGGCCGGGAGCGCATTGAGGAGACCATCGACCCCGAGCAGGCGATCGACCGTGCGCTGGAAACCTATCTGAAAAAGGGCTATTCCGAGGAATGGGTACATCAGCGGCTGCTTGCCATCCGCATTCGCAACGAGCTGACGGACGAGTGGAAAAAGCGCGGCGGCAATGTCGCGGGTGTGGCGAGAAAAGCGCTGGAAGCCGAAACAGGCAAGCCTGTCGTTACCGCGCAGAACGCCGAGAGCTTCCGCCAGCTTGTCACGGATATTGTAACGGACGCGGCACAGCTGCCGGAGAAGACGGAGGAGAACACGGATGGGAAACGAGCCGAATAGCAACTACCGAGGAATCCTCGGCAGCTGGCGGCAGACGGAACAGTATCTCAAGGGTGAATGCGAATGATAGAACGCTTTGACATTGCGGGGTATGCCCGCATTTCGGTCGATGAAGAGCTCGACCGCGACAATGTGTCGATTGAAAACCAGAAGTCCATCATCGAAGATTTTGTAACGACGCACTTTCCAAACAGCACACTGACGTTTTTTGAAGACCGCGACCGCTCGGGGTACACATTCGAGCAGCGCGAGGGGTATCAGGAGATGCGCCGGGGGCTGATGCGCCACAAGTACGACATTCTCATCGTCAAGGATTTCTCGCGCTTCTCCCGCCGCAACTCGCGCGGACTGGTAGAGCTGGAGGATCTGCGCGACGCGGGCGTGCGCATTATTTCGATCGGCGATAACATCGACTTTCCGAATGACGACGACTGGCTGAAAATCCAGTTTCAATTTCTCATCAACGAAATGCCGGTCACAGACACGTCGAAAAAGGTGCGCAGCGTCGTGAAGCGGCGGCAGGAGGAGGGGCGCTGGCTCTGCGCCGCGCCGTATGGCTATATTCTGAACAAGCGGCAGATCTTTGAGGTCGTGCCGACCGAGGCCGAGGTCATCCGGACAATTTTCAGGCTCTATCTGGATGGCTGGGGCTACAAGAAAATTGCCAACTACCTGACGGATAACAACGTGCCCACGCCGCGGATGTCCGAGTGTGAGCGCCGCGCCGCCGCCGGGGAGCCTGTCCGCCGCAAGACGAAAGCGGCGTGGGCGATCGTCACGGTGCAGGGGATTTTAGATAACGATTTTTATATCGGCACGCTGCGGCAGGGAAAATTCACGCGCGCCAAAATCAACGGCACAGACCGCAAGCTGGACGAGAGCGAGCACCGCGTCTTTGAGCACCACCATCAGGAGATCATCGACTACCGCACGTTTGCGACCGTGCGCTCTCTGCGCGAAAGCCGCTCGACAAACAACTATCGCGGGGTCAAGGTCAACGACAACGTGTACTCGGGGCTTCTCGTCTGCGGCGACTGCGGCAGTCCGATGTTCGCCATGAGCCGGAGCGATCTGGCGCCCGCCTATACCTGCGGAACGTACCACAGGCGTGGTCTCAAGGGCTGCACCAGTCACCATATCCGCGTGGAAACGCTCGATACGCTGGTCAAGGACTATGTGCGGAAAGTCCGTGACAATTCCGGCACCATGCTCGAGCGGCTGAACGCCGATCTGGAGAAAGAACAGACCGACATTGCGGAGACGAAGCGCACGGAAGAAAATCTGGAAGCCTTACTGCTTGACAAGCAGGAGGAGCTGAAAGCCACGAAGCGCCAACGCATTCGCGACATGATGAAGCACCCGGAGCAGGAGGCGCTTTTAGACGAAACCTACGACGAGCTGGAAGCGGAGCTGACGCAGCGCATTGCGGGCATCCAGCACCAGATCGAATTTGCCAGCGACAAGTGCAATACCATCATCCGCATCAACCGCGTGGCGAAAACGGCAATGGATGTATTTCACGACATTCTGGAAAAGCCGTCGCTCGACCGCAACGACCTGAATCTGATGATCGAAAAAATTCGGGTGTTTGAAGATCACATCGAGGTACAGCTCAAGGCGGACATTGACAGCCTGCTCAAGACCGGCGCGCTCCCGGAGGACGCCGTAAATTTTAATTGGGACACGGAAAATAGTGAATCCCAGCTTGTAGGGGCGGACGACTCTGTCCGCCCGCGGGTCGATGTGGGCATCGACCCCTACGAAACTGAAATTGTCCAAGGTGCGGCGCACCGAAAGGACAAGGTTTTCCGTGTCAGTGTTATCAGCAGCGGCGACCCGTTGGAGATTTATACGGAGAAGGACGGCGAGGTGATCTTTAAGAAATACTCGCCGATGGGCGATCTGGGGGAATTTGCGGGACAGATCTGTGAAGCGATTGGGAAGAACACCGGATATATCGCGGCGGTCTGCGACCGGGACGCGATCATTGCGGTGCATGGCGTGCAGAAGCGGGAGCTTCTGGACAAGCGCTGCTCGCAGGAGCTGGAGCAGCTCATGGAGCTGCGGCGCAGCTACCGCTATCAGGACGGCGATCTGCCCGTCCGGCCGACGGACGCATCCGACCGCTACCGCGTCGGCGCTGCGGCCCCCATTGTGACAGAGGGCGACTTAATGGGCTGCGTCCTGCTTCTGAGCGAGGACGGCGCGCCTGCGCTCGGCGAGGCGGAGCAGCGGCTCGTGCAGACCGTCGCGGGCTTTCTCGGACGGCAGATGGAGAGCTGAACAAGCAGGCAGGGATTCGGTTCCCTGCCTGTTTTTGCGGGTGGAGAAAAAACAGTAGCAAAGCGGCGGAAAATCTGTTATACTACTATGATATAAGGCGAAGTATAGGCCGAGAAAGGAACACCGAACATGGACTTTACCGGCTTTCTGGGAAATGACGCCGTCAAGGCGCGTCTGAGCGGCGCATTCGCCAGCAGACGCGTGGCGCACAGCTATCTGCTCTGCGGGCCTGCCGGTTCTGGCAAGCATACGCTTACGCGGATCTTATCGGCGGCAATGCAGTGCGAGGGGCGCAGCGGAAAGATCCCCTGCGGCGTCTGCTCCGGCTGCCGCAAGGCGCTTGAGGGTGTCCACCCGGATATCATCACCGTCGACGATCCCGACCACAAGGCCATGACCGTCGACCCCATCCGCGCAGCCAGAAGCGATATGTTCATCCGCCCGAACGAGGGAAAGCGCAAGATCTACATCATCCCGCGCGGGCAGGATATGAACGAATCCGCGCAGAACGCGCTGCTGAAGATTCTGGAGGAGCCGCCGGATTACGGCGTGTTCCTGATCCTGTCGACCAACGCGGAGCGGCTGCTGCCGACCATCCGCAGCCGCTGCGCGGAGCTGCAGCTCGGCCCGGTGGCGCAGGATGAGGCGCTGCCGTTTCTGCGGCAGAATGCGCCGGACAAGCCTGACGGCGTTCTGCGCGCGGCCTATCTGCGCGCGGGCGGCTTTCTGGGTCAGGCGCTGACGCTTTTGCAGGATGCGGAGGACGAGCCGTTCGTCCGGCAGTTTGCCGCGGCCTATGCCGCGCATGACCGGATGGCGCTGCTGCGCGTGCTGCTGCCCATGGAAAAGGCGAAGCGGGAGCAGCTGCTTCCCGCGCTGCAGCAGCTGCGCGCGTGTATCTGCGGTGCGCTGACGCAAAGAGGCGGACTGGACACCGCGTCGGAAAGCGCCGCGCAGATCGTCGCCAGCCGCTCCGGCTCAGAGCTTTTGCAGGCGTCCGACAGCATTCAGGCTGCCATTGACGCGCTGGCCGCCAATGCGTCGGCAGGCGCGGTCACCGGCTATCTTGCGATGAAGCTGCGCTGAGCGCCGAATCTGAAATTTTACCTTGCCGCAGGCTCTGCGGCAGATTGGAGAGAACCATGCAAGAACAGACCCCCGATACCGTTCTGGAGCAGCAGCCCGCCGCCGCAGAACCGGAAGCCGCAGCGCAGCAGCCTGCGGCGGATACACAGCAGCCCGCGGAAGCCGCCGCGCCTGCAAAGGAGGAAGCGCCCGCCCAACCGGCGGAGCCTGCCGCCGTTACCGTGGTGGACATCCGCTTCCGCAATAATGCAAAATCCTATTATTTCGACCCTGCCGGACTGACGCTGCAGGCCGGTGCGCACGTCATCATTGACACGGCGCGCGGAGACGAATTCGGCGTCTGCGCTGCCGGCAACCACCCGGTCAAGCCGCGTGAGCTGGTGCTGCCGCTGCGCAGGGTGCTGCGCGTAGCGACGCAGCAGGACGAGCGCGCGAACGCAGAGAACCAGGAAAAGGAAAAGAAGGCCTTTGAGATCTGCCAGCAGAAGATCGCCGCGCACGGGCTGGAAATGCAGCTTGTCTCGGCGGAATGTGCCTTTGACGGCAGCAAGCTTCTGTTTTTCTTCACGGCGGACGGCCGCGTCGATTTCCGCGAGCTGGTCAAGGATCTGGCCTCCGTCTTCCGCACGCGCATTGAGCTGCGGCAGATCGGCGTGCGCGACAAGGCCAAGATGGTCGGCGGACTCGGCGTATGCGGCAGGCCCTTCTGCTGCAAGGAATTCCTCGATGATTTCCAGCCCGTTTCCATCAAAATGGCCAAGACGCAGAACCTCAGCCTGAACCCGACGAAGATCTCCGGCACGTGCGGCAGGCTCATGTGCTGCCTGAAATACGAGCAGGAGGCCTATGAGGACCTCATCAAGACTGCGCCGAAGATGGAATCCTTTGTCGACACGCCCGACGGACGCGGGACGGTCGTCGAGGTCAATCTCCTGCGCCAGAGCGTCAGAGTCCGCATGGAAGACCACCCGGAGACGATCGGCAGCTATAAAAATACGGATATCTACATCCTGCGCAGCGGAAAGGCCCGCAAAAACGACCCGCCGATCCCGCGCGATTTTGCGCCCATTTCCTCCAAACCGCGTCCGGTGCAGAAGACGGAGGCGTTTTTCGAGGAGCTGCCGGAGGTCATCTATCCGGATGCCGTCGCCGTGATCGAGCCGGAAGCGCTGGACACAGCGGAGGCAGCCGGCGAAGAAGCCGGAAAGAGCGCGAATCGCCGCCGCCGGCGCGGCGGCCGCCGCACGAAGCCCGCAGGCGAACGCCCGCAGGAGACTGCCGCCCCGGAAAAACCCGCGCCCGCGCCAAAGGATCAGCCGCGCACCGACGCCCCCCGCAGGGACCGCCCCAAGAAGGAGCGCCCGCCCCAGCAGGACAAGCCCGACCGCAAGCCCGCCCCGCAGAAGCAGGAGCGTCCGGAAAAAGCGGAAGCAGCCGACGGCCAATCCAAGCCCCGCCGCCGCAGACGCCGCAGCGGAGGCCCCAGGAAGCCGTCGGGCGAGGGCCAGCCGCCGAAAGCCGAATAACAGACAAGCCCCCGGCCAGCCGCTTTACAAGCGGACGGCCGGGGGTATTTTGGTTCTGCAGAGCCGGTTCAGCCCTGAAACGGCTCTGCGTAGGATGCGTAATAGGATACTGGTTCTCCGCCGATCAGAAGGTGCGAGGTATCGCCCATCATCTGGCAGCGGAAGTATGCAATGCCGGGCTGGCGCTCCTCCGTGTTCAGAACCGTTACGGACGTCGGGGCGAGGAACGCCCCGTGCAGCACGGCAAACGGGCTGACGTTCCACAGGTGAGACAGCAGAACAGCCGTGATGCCGAAATGACAGAAGCAGACGATGGTTTTTTCACAGGTCTCACGGCAGGTATAATATCCGCCGTGCCGGGTGTAGCCGTATGACGCGAGCAGCGCGTCCAGTCCGGCGGTCACGCGGTCGTATTCGGCCTTGACGTTCGTACCCTGTAAGAGCGGCGCGGCCTCCCAGCCGGTGGGCTGCAGCAGCTCCGGCTGCGCCGTCCAGTCGGCGGGCATCAGATCCCAGCAGAGGCGCGTCCCGCCGGCCCCGTCCGGCACCTTGCCCAGAAATTCATGCAGCCAATCCATGATCTCTGCCGTCTTTCCGTGCGCTTTGAGCGTAAAGGACGCAGTATCCCGCGCACGGCCAAGCGGGGAAACGTAGAAATCATCGACATGCCAGTCCTTTGTGCGGGCTGCCAACAGCTTTGCCTCGCGCCAGCCCTTTTCGGTGAGCGAATCATGCTCGTAATCGGGTTCGCCGTGGCGGATGAAAATAAGACGCATAAAAAAACTCCTTTGTTATCCCCACAGGGCGGTCAGCATTGGGATGACCTGCTTTTTCCGGGACACAACGCCCGGCAGGAAGCAGGTGTGATCCTTGAGCTGGACACCGAAGGCCTGCGTGATGATATCCTCGTCGCCGAGATACAGAAGGTGCGTGCCCTCCAGCAGCACGTCCGTCAGCATGAGGATCATGAGCGTATAGCCGCGCTCCTCCATCGTCTTCTGCATGACGGCCAGGAACTCGTCCTTGCGCTGCATCATGCGCTCGGAGTCGACGCAGGTGATCTGGCTGACGCCGAAATCGTGATCGGCGATATGGAAATCCTTGAAATCCGTGAACAGCAGCGCGTCGGCGGGCTTGTCGTCAGAGATGGACGCAGAGAAGATGGTCTTGCCCAGCTCGTCGAGCGAGATATTGGCGATGCGCGCCATGCGGTCGGCCATGCGGCGGTCGACGGCGGTGGACGTCGGGGATTTGAACATGACCGTGTCGGCGACGATGGCCGCCGCGATCAGACCGGCCAGCTTTGCGGGCGGCATGAGGCCGCGCTCCTGATACATTTCGGAGATGATCGTCGCAGTCGAGCCGACCGGCTCGTTCCGGAAGTAAATGGGGCCGCCGGTCTGGATATCGGCCAGCCGGTGGTGGTCGATGATCTCGACGATCTCCGCCTGTTCAAGACCCGGGACGGACTGCGCCGCCTCGTTATGATCGACCAGCACAACGCGCTTGCGGCGCGGTTTGATCAGATGATAGCGGGAGAGCGTGCCGACGACCTTGTCGTTTTCATCGAGGATCGGGTAGCTGCGGTGGCGGCTTTTGAGCACGACCTCGCGCACGTCGTCCACGAAATCGGTCAGGTGGAACGCCTCAAGATCCTCCGTGCGGCACACGCGCGCGACCTCAATGGCATAATAGACCATGCGGGCGGCCTTGTACGCGTCGAAGGGCGTGGCGATGATGCAGGTGTTTGTCTGCATCTGCCGCAGCTGCTCCGGCAGCTCGGCCTGGCACACGATCAGGCAGCTGACCTGCTGCTCGACAGCGCGGCGCGCCATTTCCGGCTGTTCGCCGACGATGACGATGGCGTCCGGGCCTTTAAAGAGCAGGTTTTCATTGTTCTGCGGCAGGGCGATGGACACCTCGCCGCTGATGGTGTCGGTCAGATAGCCGGACTCGTTCAGGATCTTTCCGTCCAGAACGCTCAGGAGATTAAAAACCGGGATCCTGTCGACGCGGGAATCGGAAAGCGTGCGCATATCGTAGCTTGCGATCTCGCTGGGTGAGAGCATCCCGTACAGCTCGCCGTTTTCGTTCGTCACGGGGATAGCGGGGATGGATTTTGCCTTGTTGGTCTGCAGTGCCGCCCAGGCCCGGCTGACGGTGACCGCGCCGGACAGGGCCGGGGGCGTGTCGTAGTCCAGATCGCGCACCTGCGTGCGCATGGTCTGGATGCGCACAGGCGGCTCGAAGCCGAAGCGGTCGAGCACGAGCCGCGTCTCATCGGAGATATGCCCCAGACGCGCGGGAACAAATTCCCGATCGCCCAGCGCGTTTCGCAGCGCGGCATAGGCCATGGCGGAAACAATGGAATCGGTATCGGGATTGCGGTGGCCGGTGACATAGATGGGTTCCATGAGAAGCCTCCTTATGCGCGGGGAAACTCGATCCCCTGATGATGCAGAATGAAGCGGACGGGATAATAGCGGTCCAGATAGTGCCTGCAATACCATTCATAGGTTGCATCCGGCAGGTGCACCAGCTCCGGCGCCTGTGTGCGGAAAAGCTTGAAGGTCGTCTCGTCGCCGGAAAGCAGCGCCGCGATCAGCTCCATCTCGCCCTCCTGCTCCAGCCGGTACAGGCATTTGTCCATAATGGCCGCGCACGCCTGCTCATCCTCGCCTGCCAGCAGCTCCATATTGCCGAGCCAGGCAAGAAAATCGTCCAGCTTCAGCTCGGTGCGGGCCGCCGCGTGGGACAGCTTGGCAAATTCCGGCTCGGAGCGGCGCTTTAAAATGTCGATCAGATATGTCAGCAGATCATCGTCCAGACACACGCTGTCGAGGAAAATTTCGAAGATATCGCGCGTTTCGGTCCTGACCGGCTCCTGCGGCGCTTCCTCCGCCGGCTCCTGCGGCTGGGAGGCTGCGGCAAGCTGCGCGATAGCCGTGTTCAGCTCAGCCGGGTCGAAGCTGTCATATTCCTCCTGCGGAATTTCCGTCCCGTCAGCCTCGGCGCAGGCTTTGACAAAGGCGGGAATGCCCAGCTTCGTGATCTCGGCCTGCAATTGCAGCGCCTTTTTCAGATCCTCCTGCTCCGTGAGCACAATGCCCGCAGGCGCCTTGCGCGTGCCCTCGCAGATCTCGGATACGTATTGCAGATAGTAAGGAATGAGAGACATAAACGTCCTCCTGTTTTTTCTTTCAGTGTAGCACGGGGAACGGAAAATGTCAAAAGCTTGGTGCGCGCTTCTGAAAAACAGCAAAAGATTAAAGATTTTTGTTTCCATGGAATACACAGCAAAACAGGAACACCGTTCGGCTGCTGCAAATTTTTGTTTGATGTGCTGAATTATTTTGTAGATTGACAGATGTTTTTATCAGAATTATAATATGACGTGAACAACTATTCACGTCATATTGAGGTGTTTTATGTATCGGAAGCTGGACGAAGCGGCGCTGGGCGCGATTCTGGAGGCGGGCATTGCGGAATTTGCCCGCTGCGGCTTTCAGCCCGCGTCGGTCGCGTCGGTCGCGAAGAATGCGGGTGTAAGCGTCGGCGTGATTTATAAATACTTTGGAGGCAAGGACGCGTTCTTCCTCGCCTGCGTGCGGCATTCGCTTGAGCTGCTGGACGCAACCTTGCAGGAGGCCGCCGCGGGCGGCGGGCCGCTGGAGGTGCGGATGCAGCGGCTCATTCTTGCACTCATCCGCCAATCGCGCAGCCACGCGAGCTATAACGCGATGTATAACGAGATCACCTCCGGCAGCTGCCGGAAGTACGCCGGGACACTCGCCCGCGAGATCGAATCGCGCACGGCAGCGCTTTATACACGCCTGTTTGACGGCGCGCAGCAGGGCGGACAGCTCACAGAGCGGATCGAGCCGCAGCTGTTTGCGTTTTTCTTTGACAATCTGCTGATGATGCTGCAGTTTTCCTACAGCTGCGAATATTATCAGGAGCGGATGCGGATCTTCTGCGGCGAGGCCGCTTTGGAGGATACAAAAATGGCCGACAGGCTGACGCGCTTTTTGCTGGGCGCGATGAAAGGAGACGTATGCAGTATCTCATCGCTTACGACTTCGGAACGACCGGAGTCAAGACCTGCCTGTTCGGAGCCGAACAGGATATCCGGCTGATCGCGAGCGCATACGCGGGCTATGGGCTTTACATTCTGCCGGACGGCGGCGCGGAGCAGGACGCGGACGAATGGTGGGACGCCATGTGCCGCACGACGAAGGCCGTGTTCGAAAAGACCGACGTAACGCCTGCACAGGTGACCGGCATTTCGTTCTGCTCCCAGATGCAGGGCATGGTGCTCGTGGACGAGTATGGCCGCGCGCTGCGCCGCCCGATGAGCTATATGGATCAGCGGGCTTCGGCAGAATTCAAAGCCTGCCAGACGCACGGGCCGTGCGTTTCCGGCGTGAACATCGGGATGCTGCTGCGCTCTTTGCGCGCGACGCACGCCGCGTCCACAAGCGTCAAGGACCCGCTCTGGAAATACAAATGGGTGCAGGCGCACGAGCCGGAGATCTTCCAAGAAGCCCACAAATGGCTGGACGTGAAGGAATCTCTGATCGCGCGGGCGACCGGCGAATTTGTCATGACGCGCGACTCGGCCTATTCGACGTTCCTTTACGACACGCGGCCCGGTCATGAGGGCTGGAACGAAGAACTTTGCCGGATGTACGGCGTCGAGACGCGCCATCTGGCGAAGATCATTGAATGCACCGACGTGGCGGGCCTCCTGACGGAGCAGGCCGCGCGGGAGCTCGGCCTCTGTCCCGGCACAAGGGTCTACGGAGGCGGCGGGGACGCGACGCTCATCGGCGTGGGCGCAGGCTGCACTGCCGTCGGCAGTACGCATATCTATTCCGGCACGTCCGGCTGGGTCGGAACGGTGATGGACCATCAGGCGGTTGATCTTTCGGCGATGATTGCGGGCATTGTCGGCGCAGAAAAAGGCAAATACAATTATTTTGCCGAAATGGAGACGGCAGGCAAGTGCTTTGAATGGGTCAAGGATCATCTGGTGCTGGATGAGGTCAATATCTATCTGTCCAAGACCGACGTGGCCGAGAGCCAGGAAAGCGTCTACGAGAGCCTGTATGATTATATGTCTGACACCGTCGCGCAGGTCGCGCCTGGCTCCGGCGGCGTGATCTTTACGCCGTGGCTGCACGGCAACCGCTGTCCGTTTGAGGACCCGGCGGCAGCCGGGATATTCTTCAACATTCAGCTGGAGACAGGCAAGGCGCAGATGCTGCGGGCGGTTCTCGAGGGCATCTGCTTCCACCAGCGCTGGATGCTCGAATGCGAGGAAAAGAAGACAAAGACGGCCCCGGTCATCCGGTTCGTCGGCGGCGGGGCGCTTTCAAAGGTGACGTGTCAGATGCTGGCCGACATTACAGGCCGGACGGTCGAGACAGTTGAAAACACGAAGGACGTCGGGGCTATCGGCGCGGCGATGCTGGCGGCGGTCGGAAGCGGGCTGTTTCCGGATCTGACGCAGGCTGCTTCGCACGTGAAGGTCAACGGGCGCTACACGCCGAACACGGCCTTAAAGCCGGTCTATGACCGCAATTACCGCGTGTTCCGGCAGCTGTACGCGTCGAATAAGAAGAATTTTGCACTGCTGAACAGACTGAAGGAGGGATAAGCAATGGACGATCAGGCTTTACGGACGTGTATCTGTGAAACGGGCCGCGAGCTGCTGGAAAACGGGCTTGTCGCCCGGACGTGGGGCAATGTTTCGGCCCGCGCGGACGGCGGACATTATCTCGTCACGCCCAGCGGCATGGACTACGGCAGCATCGCGCCGGAGGATATCGCGCTGTGCGATCTGGCGAACGGCAAATGGACCGGCCCGCGCAGGCCGTCCGGCGAACGGGCGGTGCACGCGCTCGCCTATTCGATGTTTGAGGACGTCAATTTTGTCATTCACACGCACCAGACCTACGCCTCGGCGCTGGGCCTGTGCGGATACAAGCCCGGCTGCTTTACCGGCGAGGAGCGGCAGCAGCTCGGCGGCGTGACCGTGGCGGGCTATGGCCTGCCAGGCACAAAGACGCTGCAAAGCGCGATGCGCGAGGCCATGTCGCGCGGGGCCAGAACGATTTTCATGGCGCACCACGGCGTTCTGATCTGCGCGCGCAGCCACGACGAAGCGCTGATGCGTGCGCAGCTGCTCGAACGGCTCTGCCGCCGCTGCTGGCAGGGTGTATTAGAGCAAGCTGCACCGGTCATGGAACAGAAGCGGCTGGATTCCGTGCTTGCCAAGGTTCGCCACGCACATCCGCTGGCCTGTGCCGCGCGGACGGACGCACTTCTGACTATGGCGGCGCTGAATCGGCCCATCCGCGCCCAGCTGGACGACATGGCACAGATGATCGGCCCGGTGATCCCGGTCACGCAGAGCGCTGCGGCGGGTGAGATTTCCGCTGCGCTCGACAAGCGCTGCGCGGTGCTGGTTCCGGGTGTGGGTGCAGTCGTCTGCGGAAAGGACGAGGATGATACGCAGGCGCTGGCAGTTCTCGCGGACAAGGCTGCCGTCTGTGCGCTGCATACGGCGGCGCTCGGACAGCGCGCACAGCTTTCCCGCGCGGATATTGCCCTGCAGCATTTGGTCTATCAGCAGAAATACGCAAAGCAGAAGGAGGCAGGAAAATGACCGGAGAAAAAAAGAAAGAAATTTGGCGGGTTGTCAAATTTGTGCTGTTTTCGGCCTCGGCAGGTATCATCCAGATCGGACTGTTCACGCTGCTCAATGAGCTGTGTAAATGGAGCTACTGGCCGTGCTATCTGATCGCGCTGGTGGCGTCTGTGGTGTGGAACTTCACGCTCAACCGGAAATTCACGTTCAAAAGCGCCAACAACGTACCGAAGGCCATGGCGCTGGTTTTGTGCTATTACGCCGTGTTCACACCCCTGTCAACCCTTCTCGGCAACTGGCTGGTCGAAAGCTGCGGCTGGAACGAATATCTGGTCACCGTTATGAATATGCTTTTGAATTTTGTCACGGAATACCTGTTTGACACATTCGTCGTGTTCCGGGGCAGCATGGACACCAATGACCTTGCGAAAAAGGAGGAACCCATAAAATGAACAACTGCGGCATCAGCCGTTGGGACGATCCCAACGAGATCAACGCGAGGCTCAAGGCCCTGACCAGTCAGCCCATCTGGGAGGTCACGGACGACTATTACAACAATGTAATCCTCAAGTATTTCGATGAAAAGTGCAAAGCCTCCAAGGCTGTGTATGAGGAGTCGAAGGAGTATATCCCCGGCGGTGTCCAGCACAATCTGGCCTTCAACAAGCCGTTTCCCATGTGCATGGCGCGGGCCGACGGCGCGTATCTCTATGATAAGGACGGAAATCAGTATATCGACTTTTTACAGGCGGGCGGCCCGACGATCCTCGGCAGCAACTATCCCGTCATCCGGGAAAAGGTCATCGAGCTGCTGAATGAATGCGGCCCGGTGACAGGTCTGCTGCACGAGTCCGAGTTGATGATTGCAAAAGAGATCAATAAGCATATGCCGAACGTTGAAATGTTCCGTATGCTCGGCAGCGGCACGGAGTCCGTCATGGCGGCGCTTCGCATCGCGCGCATTGCGACGGGCAAAAAGCGCATCATCAAGGTCGGCGGCGCGTATCACGGTTGGTCTGACCAGATGGTCTACGGTCTGAAAATTCCCGGCAGCCGGGCGCTTCTGGAATCGCATGGCATCCCCGGCGGCTGCTATGAGGCGACGGACGAGGTGCGGCCGAACGATCTGACCATGCTGGAGGATATGCTCAAGCGCAACGTGCTGCTCGGCGGCACAGCGGGCGTCATTGTCGAGCCGGTCGGCCCCGAGAGCGGCACGCGGCCCGTTGCGCACGATTATAACGCAGGCGTGCGGGCGCTGTGCGACAAATACGGCGCGCTGATGATCTTCGACGAGGTCGTCACGGGCTTCCGCATTGCGCTTTCGGGCGCGCAGGGCTATTTCGGCGTCGTGCCGGATCTGACGGTCTTCGGCAAGATCGTCGCAGGCGGGTACCCGTCGGCGGGCGGCGTCGGCGGCAAGAAGGAATACGCGCAGCTCATGGCGGCCGGTCTTGCCACGGGCAAGCACCGGGCGTATGTCGGCGGCACACTGGCGGCCAATCCTCTGTCCTGCCTCGCCGGGTACACGGCCATCCGTGAGATCGAGCGCACGAACGCCTGCGAGATCGCGGGAAAAATGGGCGACCGCCTGTGTGACGGCCTCAAGGGGCTGCTTGACCGGTACGGCCTGCCGTTCGTGGCCTATAACCAGGGCTCCATCGTGCATCTCGAGTGCACGGGCGCGATGAGCTTTGATTTCTCGTCCATGTCGTTTGCA